>VAOY01015389.1_pt1 | contig 79516 bp, 70 predicted proteins | sample 3393881 | NCBI WGS metagenome assembly VAOY01 (sample SAMN08290430, study PRJNA428436) | hydrothermal vent metagenome | isolation source: Deep-sea hydrothermal vent chimney | place: Indian Ocean: Southwest Indian Ridge
AGTCTGCTGTAAAAAGAGGAGATAGCGGATATAAAGGTGATATCCATTCCCATCTTTTCAAAATCACAGTTGATGATCAATCCATGTTTACCGATGATGGAAAACATGTAAAGAACGACAGCGAACGTCCAGCATCTCTGGATCTTGGATTTAGTTGTCTTGGTTGTCATAATGATGATCCGAGTGATGCCATACCGGAAAAAACGATAGCAGAAGCAGTTGCTGCTGCTGCCAATATGCATGGAACAGCATCAACATCTGTTGGTAATTCTCTGCCAGATAAATTCCAACTGGCGCAGAATTATCCGAATCCATTCAATCCAATGACCATCATTCCGTTTGATATTCAAACAGCCGGAAATGTTAAACTTGTTGTGTACAATCTACTTGGACAGGAAATGGCTGTTCTTGTTGATGAGCATATGACTCCCGGTGAATATAAACTAAATTTGAATGCACAATCCTTTGCTACTGGTGTATATATTTATGATATAACGGTAGATAATAGCGAAATGGGAATTGTGTTCAAGGATAGTAAAAAGATGGTAATTATGAAATAAATAATACCTTCAATACAAGTATATTGAAAAAATCCCCCGGTTTTTCGGGGGATTTTTTTATAACTATTTAGAGTTTTAAATATATAAAAATCCCATAAATAATAAAATAGGATACTATTATCTTGTTTTATAATAATACTATTTTTTAATTTTATTATATGAAAAATACTATATTATTAACGTTAGTTATTCTTTGTTCATTCCTCTTCGGAAAAGAACCCATTTTCGGAGGGTTTATTAAATTCGACACATACTACAATACAAGACAGATTGTATCCGCAAGAGAAGGTCATTACTATCTATATCCACAACCAATCGATGAAAAGGGACTGAATAGCGATCCATTATTCAATATGGCCAACTTTCAATCAAGAGTTTGGTTGAAAATAAACGGAAAAAAAGCATACGGAGCAGAAGTATCAGGAAAGATAGAAGCAGACTTTTTTGGCACTGGTAATGGCTTGGAGAATGTTTTACGTCTTCGCCATGCATTTATTAAATTATCTTGGTCAAAGATTGAAATATTGTTTGGGCAATATTGGAGCCCCTTATTTACGGTAAATGTTTTTCCACAAGTAATCAATTTCAACACTGGCGCACCATTCCAGCCTTTTGCACGTTTTCCCCAGGTTTCTATTAAATGGAAGATAGCAGAATCATTGAGTGTATTGGGATCTGCTACTATGCAGCGAGACGCATTCCAGGAAATCGCTGGCAGAGAAATCCAACAAAGGTCTGGAATCCCGGCAATACATCTCCATGGTGCCTGGAAACAAGGAACATTTTTATTCGGAACAGGTGGATATTGGAAAGCTTTACGACCGGAAAAAGGAGGGGAGAATATTTATGCGGATGCGTTTACTATTTATTCAAAGTTGGGCTTAAGCAATCTCAATATTCGGATAAAATATATTATGGGGAATGATCTTGCAGATCACATTATGCTTGGTGGATATGTTAAAATTGAAAATGTAGAAACAGAAATTGCAGAATATTATCCAACCAACTTGAGGAGTTCATGGATCGATGTAGAATATGTAAACAATAAAATCATTTTCGGTTTATTTGCCGGATATACAGAAAACGATGGAATCGATAGTGAAGTCAGTCCTGATGATGTTCATACTTTCGTAGCACGGTCATCAAATATTTTATCCATCTATAGAATTAGTCCTAGGATCGTGTGGAAAAGGGACAATTTGAAATTTGCACTGGAATTTGACCGTACAGAAGCATTATACACATCTGCATATGCAGATAATCTTAAACCAGAAAAATCTGAAGACGACAAACCAGTAGAGAATGATCGACTGTTGTTTGCAGTCTATTTATCATTCTAAATGGAAAGGAAATTAACGTGATAAAAAATATTAAAAACCGATGGTGGGTTGTTGTTGGAGCCATTATGATTCAATTAGCCCTCGGAGCTATCTATGCTTGGAGCGTATTTACAAAAATTCTTACAGACCCTAACGATGTATATGGATTTACTGCCAAGGAAACAGCATGGGTGTTTTCAGCCGGCTTGGCTACCTTTGCCTGTGTGATGATTCTGGCAGGGAAATTGCAAGCAAAATATGGTCCTACCCGAATTGCTATTTCCGGAGGTATTCTCCTTGGACTGGGATATGTTCTTGGAGGAATATTTGGATCAACATTCCTTTTCCAATTCATTTTTATTGGAATCATGGGCGGCGCCGGCATTGGCTTGGCTTATGTTGTACCCATTGCGGTAGGAGTAAAATGGTTTCCCGATAAAAAAGGCTTGATCACTGGATTAGCTGTAGCTGGTTTTGGTTTTGGCGCCACCATTTGGGTTAAACTGGCAGATTCTTGGTTTGGAGGCTTGCTAAACACAACGCAGGTTTTTGGTTTACCCGGCGTCCAGAGTGTATTTGTCATTTATGGTATTGTTTTTGCAATATTAGTATTGCTGGGGAGTGTGGTAATGGTGAACCCTCCGGATGGCTATTCCCCCGATGGTTGGACAGATAATACAGAGAAGGGTGGACCACAATTAGATACGGTCGATTTCGATTCGAACCAAATGTTAAAAACACCACAATTTTATTTGATTTGGTCAACCTTTATTTTTTCAGCATTATCCGGTTTAATGGTGATTTATTGTATTCGTTTATTTGGGGTCGACGCCTTGGAATACAATGGAGTAGAAAATGCTGCGATTCTAGCAGGAACAGCCATGGCTTGGTATGCCATTTTCAACGGAGTGGGGAGAATTGCATGGGGAATGTTTTCAGATAGAATTGGTCGTAAGAAAGCCATTCTTACTATGACTGTTTTCCAGGGAATTATCATGCTGGTGATTTATCATTTTTTCATCCATTTTGGGACATCCTTTGGATTCGTATTTGCAGCATCCATTATCGGTTTCAATTTTGGAGGTAATTTTGCACTGTTTCCGGCCATCACCGCAGATTATTTTGGCAATAAAAATGTAGGTATTAATTATGGTTGGGTATTTTCTGCTTATGGAATAGCTGGTATTGCCGGACCTTTTATCGCAGGATATTTTAAAGATTCTGCCCATTCATCCGGTGATCCGGCTGTTTGGATGACACCATTTATTATCGCAGGCGCAGCATGTTTGATTGGTTCGTTAATTATGTATTTTAACTACCCACCTAATATGGAAGTAAAAGAGAAGGTAACAGTTAGTTTAGCGAACTAAAAATAAAAGTTTTAAAACTTTTATATTAGGATAGAGGTGTTGTAGTATAGACAAGATAATAAAAAACGGGATTACATAAAATGAACATGAATTATGCTTTCTTAATCTGCACTATGACAAGCAACGGGTATACTGTACCATTTAATTTATACACAAATATTTCTTCTTTAATCCAATACAATATCTATCAAATAATCGAGAAAAAACTGTAATGAAAACAGCCAATTTGAAACTAGAAAACGTATCGGATTTTATCAGCCATTTACAAACACTTGGAAAGGTGTTTGCACCTCATCCAAAAGGGGATGTTTCGTTTTCTTTTGAAACTGTTTCCGACCCGAATTCTGTTGTACTTGACTACAACAGAACCCTTCAATCGATCAAGAAATATTTCCTTCCACCTCGGGAAAGACTTATGTCTTATTCCATGGAAACGAACCGATACAAAAAAGAGGAAATAAACGAAGAACCTCGAATTTTTCTTGGTGTGCATAGTTACGATATGCAAGCTGTCTTAAAATTGGACTTTAATTTCAATCAAGGCAACCCCGAACTCAACTACCTTAAACGAAGAGAGAATTGTTCTTTCATCGGTGTTTCTTTCACCCCGGACGAATATCATTTCAGTCAGTCGGTGGGCATTCCTGTGGAAGATCTGAAGGGATTTGATTTATTCCTTCGGAAACATGAATCAGGTTATACGGTCTTTTTTGTGACTGAAAAGGGCGAAGAACTCCTTCAAGATTTTTCATTGTTAAGCGATACAGGTAGCGAATCTGATATTTCTTATGAATTTTCAACTCAAATAAACATCAATTATCATCGCTTACCGGAGTTGTTTGATCATGTATGGGATTCACCCGTTTGGGAAGAGGTTTCCCAGAATTGTGTTGGATGTGGAACATGCAATCTGGTTTGTCCGACGTGTTATTGTTTCAACGTAGAAGATAATGTAGAACTATCTTTGAAAACCGGGACCCGTGACCGCCACTGGGACGGATGTATGCTCAATAGTTTTGCTGCCGTTGCTGGGGGTGAAAATTTCAGGGAATCTTTTGCCGAGAGACAAAGACACCGAATATATCGAAAATTCAAATATATTAGTGATGTTACAGGTGAGCCCTGGTGTGTTGGTTGCGGTCGTTGTATTGCATCCTGTACCGCCGGAATCAGCATCGTAGATATTGTAAATAAATTGAAAGATGAATATGAAAAAACCGATTTGACAAAATCCATCAATCAACAAGAAAGGGCTGGTTAGGAAAAGCTATGTCAGAACTCGCATATCAAGAACAACACCCTATGGAACTCTATTACCCTGAGATGGCAGAAATCACAAAGGTTAATCAGTTTACAGAACTGGAAAAATGGTACGAGATCACCCTACCAAACGGACACGATCTTGGCCATCAACCTGGACAGTTTGTACAAGTGTCACTTTTTGGAGTTGGAGAAGCACCTATCTCTATCACATCTTCCCCTACGAAAAAAGGAGCTTTTGAAATCTGTGTCCGTAATGTGGGAATGCTTACCGATAAACTACACCAACTGGATGTTGGCTCAAATCTCGGAATTCGCGGTCCATTCGGAAAAGGATTTAACATAGATGCATTCAGAGGAAAAGATGTACTCATCGTTGGGGGCGGTATTGGGATTGTTCCACTGCGTTCTCTTATCAACTATATTATTGATAATCGTCAGGAATTTCACAGATTGATCATCTGTTACGGTGCAAAATCTCCCAAAGAATTGCTCTATCCGGATGAGTTAAAACTCTGGGAATCCGATCCTAGTATTGAATATCATGTTACTGTAGATAATATTATACCAGAGTGGAAAGGTAACGTTGGTGTAATCACCACGTTATTTCCCAGGATTGAATTAGATCTTAAAAACACAATTGCAGCTGTGGTTGGTCCGCCTATTATGTACAAATTTGTATTGATGGCATTAAAGACCAAACAACTCCCTGATGAAAATATCTACATATCACTGGAGCGCCGAATGAAATGCGGAGTCGGAAAATGTGGGCATTGTCAAATTAACCATTCTTATGTCTGCCAGGAAGGACCGGTCTATCATTATCCTGACATTAAAAATTTACCAGAGGCTATCTAATGGCTAAACCAAAAGTTGCATTCTTCGATTTTACAAGCTGTGAAGGATGTCAGTTAAATAAATTGAATTTAGAGAATCATATCCTAGATGTACTGGAACATATTGATATTGTAGAATTTCGGGAAGCGATGGACGATAAAGCAGATGAATATGATATCGCATTTATTGAAGGGTCCATTTCGACACCGCAGTGTGTGGAACGTATTAATGACATCCGCCGCCGATCGAAAATGCTGATCGCACTGGGGTCTTGTGCATCCATTGGAGGTATTAATTCTATGAAAAACCTCCAACCGATTGAATCCGTTCGCGAAGCTGTATATGGCGAAGATAAATATCTCTTCCCGACTCTTCCGGCAATTCCTGTTTCAGCTGTCGTGAAAGTCGATTACGAAATTCACGGTTGTCCTATGAGCATTCCTGAATTTTTACATGTGTTTAAATCACTGGTAATGGGGAAAGCTCCAATCAAATCAGATTCACCTGTTTGCGTAGAATGCAAACTTCAAGAAAATGAGTGTCTGTTTGAGCGGGGGATGGTATGCCTGGGGCCGATAACACGATCGGGCTGTGACGCCATTTGTTCGGCTTTTGGGCAGTTTTGTACGGGATGCCGCGGGTTGGTTCCAAATGCTGATAAAAATGCAATGAAAGATATCTTAATGAAACATGGATTGTCTACAGATGAAGCCAGAAAACGTCTTCTTATGTTTAACAGTTACGTTTCAGATGAAATGATTAATTAATCATTTGAATATTTTTTAGGAATATATTATGAGTAAGAATCTTGACATTATGGTTAAACACCTGACACGGGTAGAGGGTCATGGAAATATTGTCGTTAACATGAAAGACGGCGTGCTTGAAAAAGCCCAGTTAGATATCGTGGAAGCGCCCCGTTATTTCGAAGCGATGCTGAAAGGTCGGAGTTTTCATGAAGCGGCCATTATCACCTCACGAATTTGCGGGATATGCTCTCTGGGGCACCAGATGACTTCGTTAAAAGCCACTGAAAATGCATTAGGACTTGAGATATCAACTCAAACGGAATTGTTGAGAAAACTACTTGTTCATGGCGCAACGATTCAATCAAACATCCTTCACATTTATTTTCTTGTTGCACCGGATCTACTAGGAGCGCCTAGCGTCTTTCCCCTGATTACTACCCATAAAGACGTCATTCTCCGTGCTCTGAGGATGAAACGCATGGCAAATGATATAGGAGATATTGTGTCCGGACGTGCGGTGCATCCAATTACACCCGTTCCCGGCGGATTTACGCAAATTCCGTCCGCAGGAGAATTGAAAGAAATACAGCGTCAACTGGTTGAAGACGGAATCCCGGATATGATGGAGACAGTGAAAACGCTGGCGTCTGTTGCCCACATGATTCCGAATTTCACCCGTGAAACAGAGTACATTTCGCTGAAGCATCCTGATGAATACGCTCTGTACAATGGAGATATTTTCTCATCGGACACCGGTGCAAAGCCTGATACCAGCTATCTGGAGATGACCAACGAATTTGTTGTGACTCATTCCACCAGCAAACATTGCAAACATTCCAGGTCCAGTTATATGGTTGGGGCTCTTGCCCGATGGAACAATAATTATGAACAACTATGTGAAAATGCGTTGAAAGCAGCTGAAGCATTGGGGTTGAAACCAAATTGCTTTAACCCGTATATGAATACAATCGCTCAGGCTGTGGAAGTTCAACATTGCATTGAAGATTCCATTGCCATCATTGATACATTGTTAGATCGCGGGTTAAAGGATGAAAAACCAAACCAGGAACCAACCCGCTATGGAAAAGGTGTAGGATCAAATGAAGTTCCAAGGGGAATCCTTTATCATGAGTATGAATATGATCGTCAAGGAAATATCGTTACTGCAAACTGTATCATTCCCACTGGTCAGAATCTTGGCAATATTGATGATGATATGAAAAAATTAGTCCCGGAAATTGTGGATCTTCCTAAAGAAGATATTACAATGCACCTTGAAATGTTGGTCCGTGCTTACGACCCTTGTATATCGTGTTCAGTCCATTTTTTAAACGTAACATTTGTGGAGTAAATTCGTCTATGTATAATAGAATGAATCCACACATAAATTAGGGTATTAATATATGTCTGATATCCGAAAAAATGGTCATTCCGCTCTCTTGAAGATTATTACTGTGGGCAACGATTTTTACGGAGATGATGGGATAGGAGTCGCAATAATGAAAACAGCAAAACGACTCCCTGATTTTAACGAAATTCAGTTCATTGACTGCGCTACAGATGCTCTTGGCCTGATTGATCATATGAAAGGAACAAAACATATTCTCATTATCGATGCAGCAAAGATGGGAGAACCACCGGGAACAGTAAAAGTGTTTAATGCAGAGGATGCTAATCTCACAATCAAAACAGATCATCTTTCTGTCCATGGCATCAGTCTGGCGGAAACCATGAATATAGCAAAACGCATTGGTTTTTACCCTGATACGGTAACCATCATGGGCATCGAACCGGAACGGCTGACGATTAACACGGGACTGAGCAATTCTGTTGCGAATGCTATTCCTACAGCCATAACAAAACTAATTGAATTTCAATCAGCAATTAATCCAAATTGAGGAATATTATGTCAAAAAAAATCATGATCATTGACGATGATATTGATCTAGTAGAGGCCATGCGGATTACACTTGAATCTGCTGGATTTGAAGTAATCGATGCTCAGGATGGAACCAAAGGATTAGAAATCCTGATAGCTGAAAAACCCGATTTGCTAATTCTGGATGTAATGATGGATACGCAGGATGAAGGATTTCAGCTAGCCTATCAACTTCGGTCTTCTGACGAAACCAGGGATATTCCTATTTTGATGGTCACAGCCGTTGGTACACAAACTGGTTATTCTTTCGATTCAGCCAAAGATGAAGCATTCCTTCCTGTAGAAGAATATATTGAAAAACCAATCAATCCTCAGGCATTAGTTGACGCCGTTAAAAGGAATCTTCCTATTGCTTGATCCATCTTCTACCGTTTTTACATCTTTTTATACTCCCCGTTCTTTACGGAGGAAAACTCTATGGTTGATTAACCTGCGTTGGCTTGCCACTGCAGGGATGGTTTTCTTACTTTTCGCCGGAGCAAACCTTCTTAATAATAATTTACCACTTAAAAATCTTATTCTGACTGTATCCGTCCTTGGATTAACTAATCTTGCATATGTTATCATTGCTAAACGAATTATCCCTGCTTCATTAAAAATGGAGATGATTTTCGTCCGTATCCAAATCTATCTGGATTTAATTCTTCTCTCTATACTGATCCATTTAACAGGAGGGATAGAGAACCCTTTTTATCTATTCTATATTTTTCATGTTATCATAGCAAGTACGATTTTTGAACAGAATAAAGACCCGTATTGTGTCACAATATTTTCTGTAAGTGTATTCACTATCATGGTCTGGGTCGAATCACAAGGATGGATAACTCATTACAATCTTTTTGGCTCATCTCTCAGCCTGTTGAGTATTCTCATTTCCATTGGAGTTTTTTATTTAACGATGTTTGCAAGTGCATATCTTGGAGTAACACTCATGGGTCGACATTTGAAGGTTAAAGACATCATCAGTCGACAAAATATCGAACTAAAGAAAGCCTCTCAAGTAAAAACTAACTTTTTTAGATTTGTTTCTCACGAACTCAAAGCTCCTATTGTCGCGATTCAAAGTTCAATCAATGTGGTATTAAATCTACTTGGAAATGACCTTGATCATAAAACGGCTGATATGCTCAATCGGGCAAGAAACCGATCTACTCAAATGTTAAATATAATCAAGGATTTGCTGGACATTACGTATGATCGTCAATTGGATGATTCAAGAACGGAAAAAGTTGTCCCTTGTGACTTTCTGATGGAGTTTATAGAAAACGAACGTCCTCATGCTGAAGAAAAAGAAATCACTATTATTGAGGAAATATGTGCAGAACGAAGTGACTTGAAACTTGATAAGTTTATTCTGGAAAAAATCTTTTCTAATTTGCTATCCAATGCGATTCGATATACTCCCAAAGGAGGTGTGGTTAACATCTCAACTTCTTTGGATGATTCAAACTGGTCATTTACTATTTCTGATACAGGGATTGGTATTTCTCCCATAGATCAGAAACATGTCTTTGATGAATTTTACCGCACAAAAGATGCCAAGCAACATGCAGGTGTTGGGACAGGTTTAGGACTTAGTATTGTGAAAAAACTCGTGGATCAACTCAGAGGTATAATTATTCTTGACAGCGAATTGAATAAGGGCACATCCTTCACAATAAAAATTCCCTTTTCATGAAACAGATTCCAATCGGTGGTATACTTGAAGTAAGAAAACTCACTATGATCAAAGTGTTGGGAATTCCCAACCAACCCGGTTATGGAGGAAAACTGCTCACGATGATCGGAGATGCTGAAATCAATCTGCAATTTGTGGCTGAAAGTGAAGATAATAATTATCGAGGAAACTTAACGCTCTGTATTGATTCTCATAAAACAAAACAAGCAATGGAAATAATTGATCAATTCAATGAGAATAGAATCATTGATCGAGTCTCTGCGACACCATATATAACCGCTTTAACCGTGTATGGTCCTCATTTCAGAGAGAAACCGGCTATCTGTGGGCGTATGTGCGCAGCTCTCGGGAATGCCGGAATCAACATTTTGGGAATCTCCACATCCATTTCATCCATTTGTTGTCTAATCCGAGACGATGAATATGACTTGGCTATGTCTGCATTGCTTGAGGTATTTAAACTTCCGTAAAATACTAGGGTAATTAGGGAGTATTGTAAGCCTGATTTTTTATAATTCTAACGGATGAGTTAACCGCGCGTGGCATTTCATTTCTCTGAACATTCATGTTTGAAATTAACATTGGTTTTTCGTGAAAACACCAAAATCATACTGCACGCTTGCCACGTCCGGTTGAACGATGGTTAGCCTGCATTACAGAGTTTATTTAAAACTATATTTAATCCCAATTGAAAGTCCCATATCCGTTAGACACATTTATCCACCACTCCACCAGCTATTTATCCAACGTAACGAAGTGTAGTTGGACTACTTCCCAGTTATTTATCCATTGTAACGTAGTGTAGATGGACTGCTCCACTACTCACCACCTTCAGGGTAGAGCGTCACCCTCACATAACGATCCGTAAAAACAGCTTGGGCGGTTTGCCGGATATGATCATTGGTAAACATCCCGATCCATTCATCGTATTGCTCAAACTCTGCAAAGCTCCGCTGATGAAAATCAAACGATTTCATAACGCCCAGCCAATAACCATTTTCTTTCAGGTTGGTTTCGCGTTCCCGGCGATGGATTTCTTTCACTTTATTTACGTATTTATCAGAGAGCCCGAATTCTTTCAGGCTATCGAGTTGAACAAATACCATATCAGTTAATTCATCCACCCTTTCAGGATCGGCGCCGAAAGAGATACTAACCCGAGTCTCTTCACGGGGATAATGGCCGCCCCGTGCTGAAAGACGGACGCCATAAGTTCCGCTTTGGTCTTCGCGAAGTACTTCCCGTAGCTTAATGCGCATGGCTTGTATTGATGCTCCAAGGATATAGCTATTATACGGCGTCCACTCAAAAGGCGAGGTAAAAGAGATTTGCGTCAGGCTTTTAGGTTCGGAACCACGATGCACAGCCTTAACAATCGTGCCTTCCGGTGCGTGTACACCAACATCAACCCAGGACTCTTCACGATGACTTGTGGGAAGTCCGCCAATGTATTGCTCTACCAAAGGACGAAACGCATCAACATTTATATTACCCACAAAGAAAAATATGAAATCAGAAGCATCTTTGAAGCGCTCCAAATAAATAGAAAACACGTCATCAAGATCAATTTCACTTATACGGTCCACAGTCCATGGGCGCCTGCGGAAATGGTAATTTGCCAGCGTAACAGCAGCGGTATCACGATAGGCGCTTTCCGGGCTGGAAGAACGATTTTCAAGCCATCCCCGCATCCGTTGCACATAGGCATTATAGCCAACAGAGTCTGCCCGGGGTTCCGTAAACATGAGCCAGGTGAGTTGCATCAGGGTTTCCAGATCATCCGGGGAACAATTCCCCCGCAACCCTTCTTGCAGTTCGCTGATATACGGCGAAACGGATACAATTTTACCACTTAGTTTTTTTCGAAACGCATTGAGATCAAAGGCGCCTAAACCGGATTCAGTAATAATACGCGTTGCTGTAATGGCCGATGTATAGATATCATCGGATGCCAATGAGTTTCCTCCGGGACTTTGGGCGCCGAAGAGGATTTCATCATTTTTAAAATCGGTAATTTTAAACTGAACCTTCGCTCCATTGGATAAAGTCCACTCGGTGATACCAACATTTTCATACGTGACTTCCTTAACGACTTCACCGGGGTTGGGCGGATTTGCCACTAGCGGTTCATCGGAGATTTCATCTATGTAAGGTTCGATATGCAAAGCAGCGACCTTATCAAACAAGACCAGGAGTTCGTCTTCATCAGGCACCATGATATCCTCTTTTTCGGGAGCATTAACCAAAAGAACACGATTGTCATTTGAATAATTCTCCTTTGCCACGGCATTTACTTCTTCCAAAGTAATGGAGGGCAACAAGGTTTTATGATATTCAAACTCATTTTCAATCCCAGGGATGGTCTCAGCGGACAGGAAGTTCCGGATATATTCGGAAACCAGGCGTCGGGATGACCGGTTTTCACGATCCTTATATACTTTTTCAATCCATTTCAGGGATTCCGTTTTCTGGCGGCTGAATTCACTCTGGGTGAAACCGTGTTGTCGGGCTCGCTCCACCTCAACGAGTAAAGCGGTTAGGCCGTCAATGATTTTATCATTCTGCACGCCGGCGCCCAAGTAGACTACATTTTTGGTGCGCACAAAACGACCTTGTCCTGTAAAACCGTACATATAGGGAGGTGTCGCTTCCCGTGTGCGCTCTTCCAACCGGCTATTCAGCATTCCGGAAAAAAGATTGACAACGAGGCGCTTCCGATAATCGCCTAAGGTTATGTTTTCTTCAACATCCCGTTTAAGATATACAGACACGCGGGTTGATGTGGCTTCCGGATCTGTGGCAATAGCAACCAATCCTTCTTCATGATCCGGGACATTGAACAAGGTTCTTTCCCGGGGATTTTCCGGATTGGTGAGATTACTAAAATGGGTTTTGATTTTATTCTCTACCCAGTTGATATCAAAATCGCCCACGACAATAACGGCCATTAATTCAGGACGATACCAATCGGTGTAAAATTCTGTTATTGTTTCATAATGGGCGGTGTCGATGACATCGAACTGTCCAATCGGTATGCGAACTGCGTATTGTGAGTCCTTAAATAAAATGGGGAATTGCTTGTCCCTCATACGTGCCTCAGCGCCGCGCCTTAACCGCCATTCTTCCTGTACCACACCACGCTCCTTATCTATTTCTTCAGGATCAAGTGTGATGCCATGAGCCCAGTCCTCCAGAATTTGAAAAGCAGTGGAAAATTGCTCAACGCTATCGGTGGGTACTTTCAGCATATACACTGTTTCATCAAAGCTGGTATAGGCATTTAAGTCCGGACCAAACTTCGTTCCAATGGATTCCAGATAATCCACAAGTTCCTGTTTTTTAAAGTGAGTAGTACCATTAAAGGCCATGTGCTCCAGTAAATGTGCTAATCCTTGTTGATCATCATTTTCTAAAACGGAACCGGCGTTGACTACCAGACGCAACTCTGCCCGTTGTTCCGGTTCTGTGTTATGACGGATATAATAGGTGAGACCATTATCCAGCTTTCCAATGGTGACCTGTGGATCAACGGGTAATACCATAGCCATTGGATCAGATACCGGTTCAGGAGTCACTGGAGATTGCTGGGGGTTACATCCAAATACCCCAATCAGGACAATGAGTATAAACAAATGTTTATTCATAAGTAAGCCTCCTAGTAAGTTTTTTCTCATCAACTTTTGCAACGAAGTTGATAAGAGTATAAAGAGAAATAGATTTGCATTTTAACGACTGAGTGTTAACCGGATTTTACGTTGAAAACACTTCGGATTGTCAATTCATGCTCACACGTAAAATTCCGTGTTAAACACTTTGTTAGATGCCTGTTAATTGTCCTGAATATAAACAGAATTATATTTTTATTTTAAAAGTGAATGGTTGCCAATTTTGTTTGTCATATTCCCAATTGTTGTCACCAGCAAAGGGCTCAAGGTATTTATCTAAAAAGTGAAATTTACCGTCTGGTGTTATAACTTGAAATCTTATTAACATCTTTTGATTTTTGCTTGCAATTATTTTCATAAATAAGAGGGGAACATCAAATCTTACTAACATTATTTGTGAAGGTTTAATGACACAAGGGATTTCCTTGCTTCTTACAATTGGGACGATTTCATTTGTTGGTTCATCTTCAAAATCGATTTCCACTTCACGAATTAATAATTCTCTATTACCAGTATTAGTTAACGAAAACTCGACATCTGCTGTAAGTGGATCGTGATTTTCTACATTTGTTGCATGTTGTTGATTCCAAGCAAGTAAGCTTCCAATTATTGCAATCTTCTTATAAAACAGAGAAAAATAGAGGGTAGCTAATGAGACTGATAATGCTCCAATTGAAATGATAATAGTGATAATCTCATTACTTGTCATGACATTCTCTACCTATTTTTTAAAGGCATTCTAACTTGTTTTTAACCCGCCAATGTTCCGTATAAATACACAATCTAACGGTATTTCTCGGGAAAATGCGGAATCGTTATTTTCTTTCTCCGAGCCTGGATACATCATATTTTACCACTCCGAAAGATCAGTTATTTTTCTCATAATCAACATTAATATAAATTATTTGCATACGAAACACAAACCGAAACTTCCCCGCCACCATTCTGTAGAGTCTTGAATAATGGACAATTTACCCATGGAATCATTTTTATTGCAGATAATAAATATGTCCATTATAGTCTGATTTATATCGCTAGGGCATTGGAGTATCGAGTTTCAAATAGTGAAATTCTCATGTATCCAAGTCTATTATTGAATGGAAAAAGATTAGTAAAATATTATATTTCTAAATATAACTTTCAATAATATTATTTTTGGATAATAATATCTTAAAATAGTCTTGGAATTTTATATTTTGATATTTACTTTTCACTCACGGATGAAAATGATAAAAGATATGGAGGCTGGAAATATTTAATCTTTATAATTTAATTTTACGTGTCTTATATAATCATAATTTTGATTTATACCATTTTCGCTTTTATCAATTTTCTCTAGAACCCAACAAAATATTTTCCAAGTAAATGATTTGCACTCATAGCGCCATCGCTAGTGGTTATAATGATGTTATAAAATATCACAAACACTTAATCACAAGTATAATTAATCATACTAAACAAGTAGGGGAATGAAATATGAAGAAAGAAACAACATACGCTGACGTATTAAAAGCAAGAGGGGTTAACCGAAGGGATTTCATGAAATTTTGTAGCCTCATGTCCGTGTATCTCGGATACTCTTCAACACTCATTCCAAAATTTGTAAGAGCTATGGAGACTAAACCTAGAATACCGGTTATCTGGCTGCATGGTTTAGAATGTACTTGCTGTACTGAATCTTTCATTCGTTCATCCCATCCAATCACAGCGGATATTATATTGAATATGATTTCTTTGGATTACGATGAAACCCTAAGTGCTGCTGCAGGACACCAATTGGAAGCAGTAAGAAAACAAATCATGAAGGAGTATAAAGGAAAATATATTCTTGCGGTGGAAGGGAATGTGCCTACAAAAGATGACGGTGTCTATTGCATGATTAACGGCGAATCGTTTACAAACGTGTTAAAGGAAACTGCCGCAGATGCAATGGCAGTGATCGCTTGGGGTTCCTGCGCCTCCTTTGGCTGTGTTCAGAATGCAAAACCAAATCCCACCGGCGCTACACCTGTACATAAAATTATTAAGGATAAAACTGTGGTTAATGTCCCGGGATGTCCACCGATCGCAGAGGTGATGACAGGTGTTATTACTCATCTGCTCACCTTTGGAAAACTACCCGAACTGGATCGACTCAAACGACCCAAGGCCTTTTATGGAACCCGTATTCATGATAAATGCTACCGGAGACCGTATTTTGATGCAGGTATGTTTGTAGAAAGTTTTGATGATGAAGGCGCCAATAAAGGCTGGTGCCTGTACAAAATGGGGTGCAAAGGCCCAACTACATTCAATTCCTGTCCAACAGTAAAATGGAATGAAGGGACCAGTTACCCCATTCAAGCCGGCCATCCATGTCTTGGATGCTCCGAGCCGGGCTTTTGGGATAATGGTCCATTTTACACTCGGTTAGCAGATGTCTCATTTCTTGGAACAAATTCCAACGCCGACAAGATTGGTATGGTGGCAGTAGGAGCTGCGGCTGCTGGAATGGCTGCGCATGCCATCGGAACTGCGATTAAGAAAAATAACCAAAAATCTGAAACCACAGAAGGGGAGGGCTAAATCATGGCAAAACGAATCGTTGTTGATCCTGTATCAAGGATTGAAGGTCATCTTCGAATTGAAGCCGTCTTGGATGAAAAAAATACTATAAAAGAAGCTTACAGTAGTGGAACCATGTGGCGGGGTCTGGAACTGATACTCAAAGGACGTGATCCTAGAGATGCTTGGGCATTTACCCAACGAATCTGTGGTGTTTGTACGACAGTCCATGCATTGGCTTCGGTCCGATGTGTAGAAGATGCAATTGGCATAGAAATTCCGCCCAATGCCCGGATCATCCGAAATCTGATGAATGCAACTCAACAAACACAGGATCATCTTGTCCATTTCTACCATCTCCATGCCCTCGATTGGGTAGATGTGGTTTCTGCCTTGAGCGCCGATCCCAAAGCAACGTCTGAATTAGCACAAGCAGTCAGCCCATCCTGGCCGAAATCATCCGTAGGATATTTCAGAGATTTAAAAACTCGCTTGACTAATTTTGTAGAAAGCGGCCAGTTGGGAATTTTCTCCAATGCTTATTGGGGACATAAGGGCTATCTACTGCCAGCGGAAGCAAATCTAATGGCTGTGGCTCATTACCTTGAAGCTCTGGAATTCCAAAAGGAAATAGTAAAAATTCATGCCATTTTTGGTGGGAAAAATCCTCACCCGAACTATTTGGTGGGCGGCATGGCTTGTTCAATCGATCCCAACAGTGATATGGCGATCAATATTGAACAATTGAACAAGGTAAAGAAAATCATTGATGATACAAATACGTTCATTGACCAGGTTTATATTCCTGATCTAATTGCTATTGCCGGTTTCTATAAAGGCTGGTTGCACGGTGGCGGATTGGGGAATTTCATGTCCTATGGTGATTTTCCGGAATCTGATGTAGATGATACCAGTTCACTTCTCTGGCCAAGAGGAGCAATCCTGAACAAGGATTTAAGTACGATACACGATGTTGATCCAAGGGATGTGAATCAAGTGAAAGAAGAAGTAACGCATTCCTGGTACACCTATGCCGGTGGAGATGATAAACCTCTGCATCCATCGGTAGGCGAAACAACACCCAACCCGGAAGCTGTACCCAAAATGCCCTATAAATATCTCGATACAGACGGAAAATACACTTGGTTGAAAACACCCAGATGGAACAATCATTCAATGGAAGTGGGTCCGTTGGCTCGAGTTCTAGTCGCTTATGCCAAAAAAGTTCCTATGATAGTAGACACGGTAAACTACGTGTTAAAAACTCTCGATGTGGGCCCCGAAGCTCTCTTTTCCACATTGGGACGGACCGCCGCTAGGGGAATTGAATGCAAACAGACTGCCGGTTTCATGACACACTATTATGATAAACTAGTGGCCAATATCAAAGCAGGCGACACAAAGGTGTTCAATAATGAACTGTGGGATCCTGACCGTTGGCCGTCTGATTGTAAGGGCTTCGGATATACAGAAGCTCCCCGTGGATCGCTTGGACACTGGATCCATATAAAAGATGGGAAAATCGAGGATTACCAGATTGTTGTTCCATCAACATGGAATGCTTCTCCGAGAGACAGCAATGGTAATTCAGGCGCCTATGAAGCCGCATTAAAAGGAACACCCATGGAAGATCCTGAACAACCCCTCGAAGTGCTCAGGACGATTCATTCCTTTGATCCGTGCTTAGCTTGCGCGTCTCATATCATGGATATGAACGGTAATGAAATCACAACCGTGAAAATCTCATAGGGGGTTACCATGGCACAATTACTAGAAGAACAATATGTTTGGCGACTCCCCGTCAGGGTATATCATTGGATAAATGCAATTTGTGTTACCTTCTTGTTCATCACAGGGTTATACATAGCATCTCCCATATTAAGTCCTGCAATCGGAGAAGCGGTTTGGTTCCATCAAATGGCCTGGTTTCGATATATACATTTTGGTTCAGCATTTATCTTCTTAGCCAACTTCCTATTTCGAATGTATTGGGCTTTATTTGGAGACGATAAATATGGCCGATTTGCTGGTTTTAAACCATGGTCCCCTATTTGGTGGGGGCAGCCGTTCAAAGAACAGTTGAAATCTTACTTATTCATAAAACGAGAAGAGCCTAACTATTGTGGGCATAATCCTGTTGCAGCACTGACTCATTTTCTTTTTGTTTTTTGTGGGTCTATGTTTATGATCATGACAGGTTTGGCTATGTATGGTGAAAATAATCCAGGCGGGATTACAGATACTCTGTTTGGATGGGTTGTTCTAATTATGGGGAGCAGCCAAAGTATGCATACCATGCACCACGTCGTTGCTTGGGTTTTTCCTGTTTATTTGGTACTCCACCTATATGCGGTCATACGACACGATATCATCGATCGATCGAGTGTCACTTCGTCTATCATAACGGGGTATAAACATAAAGTGGAGGAATGCCCGGAATACGCTGATTAACGTTTTTGTTTTTTTGTCAGCTTGTATTTGCTGAATTTCGAATCCGGGAAGGAATAAATAGGATATTATCCGTCCCCTAGAAATCAGTATGGTGCGGAAATATGAATTTGAAGATTAACGTACTTGGTCTGGGTAATCTCATTCTGGGTGATGAAGCATTTGGAGTTGAAGCTGTAAAATATCTTCAAACCAATCACAAATTTCCACCAAATGTCAATATAATAGATGGCGGGACACAAGGAATTTATTTGTTGGACTATGTAGAATCCCCTGATTGTTTATTGATTTTTGATGCAATTATACCCCAAGACTACGAATTTAAAGTATATGTTTATAAAAATGAAAATCTCCCCACATTTATATATCGGAAATTGTCTTCTCATCAAGCCGGCTTAAGTGAACTACTTTCTGTTGCAAAACTCCATGGAAATGTACCTAATGAAATTGTTTTGATTGGCGTTCCTCCGAAAAATATGAAGATGAACGTGGGGTTGACTGATGATGTTCGAAGTTTAATTCCGGAAGCTGTGGAAATGGGAATAAACATTATCAATGGTTGGCTGCAAAAGAAGGAGCAATGAGTACACTTGGTATCATAGTTCTTGTTATTGTGTCCATACTTTTTGGGTTTTTCATTAATTCCGTAATATATCACGCCAAGCAGGGAGCGAAACTTGAAGGACCTGCCCCCGGCTTTTATGCAGAACTCCTTGATGGCTCAAAAATTGGTTATTTGGAGTGGGATCGCTCACCACATTCACTTTTATTATGTTTTGTGTCACCAAGCTGTACTGTTTGTCGTCGATTAATAATATTTCTTAATCAACTAGTCGTGGCCTATCCCAAAACGGATATGGATGTTGTGGTCATTGGAGTTAATGGAAGTAAGAAAGACTTCGAAGAATGGAAGAGTTCATTAAATATATCCTTGAAAATTGCAGTAGATGTAGACGGTATTTCCAAAATGCGCTATGCGATTTATTCACTCCCTGCAATATACCGGATTTCTTCTGGCGGTTTAGTGAAAATGATCCACACTGGTTTTCGGCCTGGAGATGATGTAAAATTCGAAACCCTATTCAAGGATAGAGTTAAACGGGTAAAGCAAAGGAATATTTCAGGATAACAGCAATAGTGGCCAGACATACACCAACAAAATAACGAATACTATCGCATTAACAGTGTGGATCCCCAAACAAGGTCTACAAATCACCCGTAAGATATACAATCCCCAAGCCAAATATATGCTATATGAAAATGAGAGTAGCGCTACAATAAATAGATAATCAATTCCTGGTTTGCCTATGTACCACTGTGCAATGATGGCGATAAAAAAACAAACATAGTATAATAATCCCCAAAAAGCATTCGATTTTCCAAATGTTTTGCCAAACTTGGTATCCACAATTTCATCACATCGGCAATCCGTCATACGGAGTATCTTTGGCATCCAAAATATATTATCTGGAATCTTTTTATTGTGGACTTGATAAAAATAAAAAGAAATAATCCAACCTGTGATCTGTAATAACAAAAGCGTGAAATACAACGAAATATGGAATGTTTGCTCCAATTATATCCCCAATAGTTTTATAGCCATGCCAGAAATGGCAATGATCAATCCAGCAAAAGTATGTGTATATTTTTCCAGAAACCCGAGTTTCAAGTTGACAAGTCCTTTATAACGGGGTAAGTCACCTGCACCGAAATCCTTCCATTTAAACATTTGAAATGCTTATTCACTTTCTTATAATTTCAAACTTCTGTAATCACGCTGGCACTTTCGGCGTCAGGTGAACTGTGAGTTATAATGCGCAGATAATGAATTATTTGAGAAATATTGCTTTTTTCGCTAATGTAGGCTGACCATCTATTTCGAGCAGATAAAAGTACTGCCCACTGCTTAGTTCTATGGGATTCCAAAGCACTGAATAAGATCCAACTTCGTGATACTTGTTTACCAAAGTATCAACCAATCGACCATTTATATCATAAATCTTTATTGAAATACGACCAGAATTATTAACCTTATAAGGAATATTTGTAACGGGATTAAATGGGTTAGGGTAGTTCTGATTTAAACGTAATTCTGAAGGAATATTTTGTCCACCCACTACGGCAAGAGAACTTGGATCTGTAAAGATCAATGTTTTTTGAGTCTCAACGTTATTTGCATCAAACATCCGATATGCTATAATGAACACACTATTAACTCCATCTAGATAGTTTCTGTATACCTTAACAAAAGAATTCTCCGCAGATGCAGCAATAGGATCCTCATACTCAAATAAAATCGAATTATCTATTAGACTTCGTATTTGGAAACCTACATCGTTTCCATTGACAACCGATTGTTTTCTGCCCAAAAGATCTGGTTGACCGTCACCATTAAAATCAAAAACTGGCTGGTACTCCATAACATTCGAGATTAATATTTCATCCATGGGTATATCAACAGTGTATTTAAGCTGATATGTGGCGCCATCGTAATATTCCATTTGGGCTGTAAAATCTCCTCCATTGATTAACTCATTTACACCATCAGAGTCTACATCAACAATTGGAATCAAGGCTTTTCCGTTTATTGTAGCGATTAAGGTTTGGCTGCAAAGAATACTGATATTTAATACTATTGCCAGAATCATTATTTTCATTGTTATGCTCCCTTCATTATTTATTATGTAAAGTAACTTATTTTGCGCACCCTAACGGAAAAACTCACCGGGCGCAATCTGACCGGCGATGGTTGGTTAACAATTCCTGTTTCAAATTCTTCATTTTTACAAATTGACCAGCCCATCACGTCCGGTGCAGCGAATTGTTAGGATGCACTTGCCCACTTCTAATGGAAATTTATAATCATATTAATATATCCATAAGGATTATGAAAATTATCTACTTCAGATAATATTGTTACTGGTAAAACTATCCTTCTTTGAGAGTAACCGTGATTGGAACATCCCAGTTTTTAATTTTGAAATAAAAAGTGCCATCAACCCTATACGCTACATCTTTGCCATCTAATTTTTTTGCCAATTTTTTTGTTGCCTTTTCTGGATCTACAGCTATTTTGGCTGGCAAACTTGCCGTTTCACCAACTAGTATTGAGATATTTTTGGATGTTGTACCAGTGGCAATCAGTTTATTATCGACAAATACTTTAAGATCAAACTTATTCATTGATAAATCCATATCTGTAGTATTTTTAACATCAATATCAAGATTGAATACTATTTTTACAGAAGAACCCTTAATCCCTTTTAAGGAAATTTTAGGCTTTTTTATATCAATCGACGGTTTAATTGATTGAAGTGTAAACTTACAGGTTTTGATCGTCTTTGTAGTTTCATCAATCTGTTTTAACGCGGCACATCCATTCATACAAAATAGAACGTAGAATAAAATAGCGAATGTTGTGATATATTTCATTTTATTACTCCTTTTGGTTATCTAGGAATTAAGTGCAACCTAACTTGTTTTTAACCCACCAATGTTCTGTATAAATACACAAAATAGAGGTATTCCCTGTGAAAATGCAGAATTGTTATTTTCTTTCTCTGGTACTGGGTACATTGTATTTCATCCCTTTTAAAAATCAGTTATTTTGCTCATAATCAACATTAATATAAATTATTTGCATATGTAACACAAACCGAAACTTCTCGACCAATTCAGATACCTTATCCGGACTAAACACTACAGCCTTAGAACGGAAAACATATATTTCAATTGGGTAAGGAGATTTATTTATTGTCCACGACAAACAACATCCGGCAACCCTAAATAATAACGCAGTGAATAAATTTCTGACTCATCTTGTCGTTATTGAAAACGTGTCTGGTTCTACCCAAAATCAAGCCCTGTCCGCTTTAAAACTGTTTTATAAAGAAATATTATTAACCGAATATTGCCTGCCCTCTGGCAAGCGCACAAGCCGGACAGGGACCCCTTTCCGGAGTCGACTAAATTATATCCCTAGTAATTTAATAGCCATGCCGGAAATGGCAATGATCAATCCGGCCAGGACATGTGCATATTTTTCCAGAAATCCAAGTCTCAAGTTGACAAGCCCTTTATAAGAAATCATGACAATAATTGTCATCGTTGCGATGGTAACAGCGCCAAAAACAAACGTTACTCCTGCCAGTGTCCACCAATCTCCTCGGGCAGCGGGATACATAAGAACGGGAATTAATGGTTCGCATGGTCCCAGAACAAATATGATGAACAAAGTCCAAGGGGTTATGGATTTAGCATCGCCGTGAATGTGAACATGACTTCCAAGATGATGGTGAGGGTGAAGGTGTGTTTCGTCTTCATGTTCATGGTCGTGAACATGTTTTTTTGCTCTAAGGGCAAGTCTTAAGCCCCAAACGGCATATGCAACACCGAAACCTATGAGTAGCCAACTGGCAAAATCACCCCGGAAGGATTCAATCTCATCCAGCATTCCAACAGCTACTCCAAACATGATTCCGACGAGGCCCAGAACGACAGATCCTAGTACATGACCAATGCCGCAAAGAAGAGTTATGAAAATTGTTTTTTGATATGACCATGATCGAGCCCTGCTGATCATAATAAAGGGAAGGTAATGATCCGGGCCGATAAGGGTATGGATGAAACCTATTGAGGCAGCGGTGATGAATAGAATGTTTGTGTCCATTACTAACAGATCCTGGGCAGCTGCTCACCGACAGGCATGTCTACGATTCGGTTGGCACCAAGTCCTGTCTCCATGGTTACAATCCCGGGGTGATCCGAAATAACTTCTCCTATAATAACAGCATCTTTGCCAAATTCATGTTTTTTCATGGCATCCAGTACGTGCGTTGAAGCTTTTTCGGAAACAACAGCAATTAGTTTTCCTTCATTTGCAACATAAAGTGGATCAATTCCCAGTATTTCGCAGGCGCCCTGTACGTCAGGATTAACGGGGATTTGGTCATTATAAAGCCGAATACCTACATTGGAAGCGGAAGCAAATTCATTCAGTGTGGTTGCAACCCCGCCCCGTGTTGGGTCCCGCATAGCGTGAATTTTTTCCGATGTTTCTATCATAGCCTTCACCAGACCGTTTAATGGGGCAGTATCACTTTTTACACGAGTTTGGAATGATAATCCTTCGCGACTAGTCATAACAGCCATACCATGATCGGCAACTGTTCCGGACAGAATGATTTTATCTCCTAAATGTAGATTTGATGCAGAAATATTTACGCCATCCGGGATGACCCCGATCCCAGTAGTATTGATGAAGATCTTATCGCAGCTTCCTTTGTTCACGACTTTGGTATCTCCGGTTACAATCCGAACACCGGCATTTTTAGCAGCAACTTCCATGGACAAGGAGATCCGGTGTAGATCTTCCATAGAAAATCCTTCTTCCAGGATGAAAGCAACGCTGATGTAAAGCGGAGTTGCGCCGCTCATGGCGACATCGTTCACTGTGCCGTTTATTGCCAATTCACCGATATTACCACCGGGGAAGAAGATAGGGTCCACCACAAAACTGTCTGTGGAAAATGCCAGTTTACCTCCGAAAAATTCCAGTGTTGCCTGATCTTCCAGTTTGTCTAAGGTCTCATTTCCAAAACGTGGGAGAAATATTTTATCGATTAGATCTGCTGATAACTGTCCACCAGCTCCATGAGCAAGCTGAACGGTGTCATGATCCATGATGGGAACAGGGCAGGAGAGGTTTTCAATATTCATGTTTTATTAATCTCTTTTGTAATTATTTAACTTTGCGGAAGTTTAGAACTTCCGCAAAGTTAAAGTTTCCTTATTTTAGCCTCTGATATTTAAAATACGCAGCACAGGCACCTTCGCTGGAGACCATGGTGGCACCCAGCGGGTGAGTGGGTGTACATTCTTTTCCAAAGGCAGGACATTCATTGGGCTTTTTTAATCCCTGAAGAATCATACCGCTGATGCATAACTCCGGTTCGTCGGTTTGGATTGCTTCCACTGAAAATTTCTTTTCAGCGTCAAACGCTTTAAATTCCTTTCGAACTGCCAGGCCACTGGAAGGGATTTCTCCAATCCCTCGCCACTTGCGGTTGGATACTTCAAAGACTGCGTTCACGATGGTCTGTGCAGGGCGGTTGCCTTCCTTTTTTACGCTGCGCAGATACTGGTTCTGTACTTCATAGCGGCCTGCTTCAAGTTGTTTTACCACCATCAGGATACCTTCCAAAATGTCTAGTGGTTCAAAACCGGTGGGGACAATGGGTACTTTATATTTTTCGGCGATCGGCTCATATTCTTCCCAGCCCATTACAGTGCAGACGTGTCCCGCAGCAAGATATCCCTGCACACGATTATCCGGAGATGATAAAAGTGCTTCCATTGCCGGTGGAACCAGCACATGGCTGACTAACTCACTAAAGTTGGTGATTTCGTCTCTAGCAGCTTGATGGATCGCCATGGCGTTCCCTGGTGCGGTAGTTTCAAATCCGACTGCAAAAAACACAACTTCCTTATCAGGGTTTTCTCTGGCAATATTTACCGCTTCCAGGGGGGAATACACTGTGCGAATATCACCACCTTCGGACTTAACCATAAAAAGATCCTTTTTACTGCCAGGAACGCGGAGCATATCCCCAAAGCTGGTAAAGATCACATTTGGCCTGGACGCAATTTCAATTGCTTTGTCAATAATTTCTAGTGGAGTGACACAAACAGGACAACCAGGACCATGCACCAGTTCAATCTCTTTTGGTAGAACCTGGTCAATGCCATTTCGTATTATTGAATGAGTCTGTCCGCCGCATACTTCCATGATTACCCACGGATGAGTCACCGTTTTATGAATTTCAGCGAGAATATTTTTGGCTAATTCAGGGTCGCGGAATTCATCAAGGTATTTCATGAAGATTCTTCCATCTTATCTAATACTTCGCCCAGTTCTTTCCATATATCCAATGATATTTTGGCTTCTTCCTCATCCAGAATTGACAAAGCAAATCCGGCATGGACAAGCGTGTATTGTCCGATTTCGATTTCGGGAACATATTCCAGACAGGCAATATTGATCGTACCGCTGTAATCGATTTTTCCCATTTTTATTCCATTTTCATCATACGTTTCGATGACTTTTCCGGGTATGGCTAAACACATATTTTATCCTATGTTTAAATTATAATGTTGACGTGCAATTAACGCTTGTCCCAAAGAGATTCCCCCGTCGTTCATAGGTACCTGTTTTTGGGTAAATACTTCAAAACCATTTTTCTGCAATTTAGGAATGATAGCTTCGAAAAGTACATGATTTTGAAAAACACCACCGCTGATTACAACCTTTGATAGGCCTGTTTCAGTATTCGCTGTGTTGACTATTTCTGTGAAAAGATTAATTAAAGTTCTATGAAAACGACCGCTTAGGGTTTGCATATCTTCACCATTGTGAATTCCCTGAACAACAGATTGAATAATAGGTGATACAAGCATTTGCCAGTGATCATCCTTAAGTTCAATCTGGTAGTCAAATGGTTGTACATCCAAACCTTTCGCCTCCTGCATAAACTCGATTGCAGCCTGACCTTCATACCGAATGGTTTGTAATCCGCCACACATGGCTGCTATAGCATCGAACAATCGTCCACAGCTTGAAGTCTGATAGCAATTTACATTTTTTTCTACCATTTCCACGATGGGTGATGTAGATAGGTTTTTAAGAAATGACAAATCCGGCAATTCACCGAATGTTTTTTGCAGATAAGCTACAGCTGTTCGCCAGGGAGATTTGATGGCAGCATCACCGCCGGGGAGGGGCATCGGTTCGAAACTGGCAAATCGATGAAAACCCGAAAAATCACCCGTCAGTATTTCGCCGCCCCAGATTGATCCGTCTGTCCCGTAACCTGTTCCGTCCATGATTATACCAATAACCTGTTCTTCCAACTTATGTTCGGCCATACAGGAAGCCAAATGAGCATGATGGTGTTGAACTCCAAATATGGGAATATCTGACTGTTTTTTTGCCCATTTTGTGGAAAGATATTCCGGATGAAGGTCATAGGCAATGAGTTCGGGTTCAGATTCAAAAATCCTCTGCAGGTGGTTGATTGTGTGGGTAAAAAAGGAATATGCTTCCAGGTTTTCGAGATCGCCGATGTGCTGGCTAATAAATGCCTGGTTATTTTTCAACAAACAAACAGTATTCTTTAATTCTCCGCCAACAGCCAATACGGTAGGTCCTTTTGATTTTACGAATATCGGACTTGGAGCAAAACCGCGACTCCGTCGGATGTGATGCAGTGATTTATCGAGGTGTATTAAGACGGAATCATCATTTCGAACGTAGATATCTCTGTTATGGGTCAGATAAAAATCAGCGATTCCTTCCAGTCGTGAAAATGCATCTTTGTTGTCAATGCAAATAGGTTCTTCGGATAGGTTTGCGCTGGTCATGACGAGAGGGGGTGCGTCATAGTAAAATAATATATGATGTAAGGGAGTATATGGCAGCATAATACCCAATCGATCGTTACGAGGTGCGACATCTTCTGTAATGGAGATGCTCTTCCTTTTTTTAAGCACAACAATTGGACTTTGGATTGAAATTAATGCTTCTGATTCTGTTTGATTGATAATACAAAATTCATTTGTCATGTCGAGAGATTTTACCATGACAGCCAAAGGTTTTTCCTCTCGGAATTTCCGTTTACGAAGTTCCATAACAGCTTGTTCATTTGTAGCATCTACTGCCAAATGATATCCCCCCAATCCCTTGATTGCCACAATATTACCATTTTTGATGAGTTCGACTGTTTCTTTAATAGGATTTTCTGATGTGAGGATAGAGCCTTTTGCATCATGTAATTGGACTTTGGGCCCACAGTCCGGGCAGGCGTTTGGTTGTGCATGGAAGCGTCTATTACTTGGATCATCATACTCTTTTTGACAATCCGGGCAAAGTTCAAAATGACGCATGGACGTATAAGGACGGTCGTATGGAATATTCTCGATAATTGTATATCGGGGACCGCAGTTGGTACAATTGATGAATGGATAAAGGTAACGTCTATCTTTTGGATCGAAACATTCAGAAATGCAATCAGGGCACACGGCGATATCCGGTGAAATAAGCGTATTAACAGATACATTTTTTTTGGATTGAAGAATCGAAAACTTTGTGTTCTTTTTCAAAGGAATTTCAAATGAGTCCATGCTGGAAATCATTGAGATAGGAGGGGCTTCGGCTTGGATAGAATGTGAGAATTTATCCATTGCAGATTCTCGTCCTTGAACTTCGATGATTACTCCGTCAGCTGAATTGATAACGGTTCCGGTAAGATTGTATCGATTCGCCAGATTATAAATAAAAGGCCTGAAGCCAACTCCCTGGACGATACCATTTATTCGGATTTGTTTACGGATAAGATCCGATGGCGTATTGGTTAAGATTTCTGCTGCTGTTTCAGCCATGTGATCCAGTTGTCCAACCCTTCACCTGTTTTTGCGGAAAGTTCGAAAAATTTCAATTTATAGTTAACTTCCAAAGCGAATTGCTTACACTGGTCTATGTTAAAATCCACATAGGGTAGAAGGTCAATTTTATTGATGATGCACATATCAGCAGCATCGAACATATGGGGATATTTCTGTGGTTTATCATCACCTTCCGTTACGCTTATAATGACAATTTTCATTGCTTCCCCGAGGTCAAACAGAGCCGGACAAATCAGGTTCCCCACGTTTTCGATGAATAAAACCGAATTCGATTGCAGATCCAATTCCTTAATGGCATGCTGGATCATATGGGCATCCAAGTGGCAGCCGGTTCCCGTGTTGACTTGAACTACCGGAACGCCCGTTTTGTCAATCCTTTCGGCATCACGCATAGTTTGCTGGTCGCCTTCAATCACCGCCAGCGGAATTTCCGGTTTAATGGCTGTAATGGTTTTTTCAAGAAGGGTCGTTTTGCCTGATCCGGGTGAACTGACAAGATTAAGCACGGTGATTTCCTTAGCGTCAAAGAAACCCCGGTTGCGTTCCGCCAGGAGATTATTTTCAGTTAGAACATCTTTTTGAACATCTATAGTATGATCATGATCGTGATGATGATCATGATGCTGATGGTCGCTATGAGGTTCGTTTGGTTTTTGAATTGTGGCATGTTCCTCTGGATTTCCACATCCGCAAGTATCACACATTTGATTTCCTTTCTAACAATTGATAATTGGTTTCCTGAAAATAACGAAACGATATTTGTATTGAGATATTCATATTTTAAATAACTCCTTTATGAAATGTAAATATACAGCCAAGCGAACAGGTATTCTGCCAATCATAAATTAATCAACATTTATGGATTTTATTTTTAAATCTTTACCTTCTAATATATCTACAGAGAATCCTTGACAATGCGGGCATAATGTAAAAAACGTATCTGTCTCAAACGTCTTATCGCAGTCTTTACAGTGCCCTTTACCAGGAATGGAAATAATGTTCAATTTTGCATTTTCAGCTAGTGTATTATTTTGGGCTGCTTGAAAACAGAAGGCGAGGGAATCTTCCAAAACACCAGCTAGTTTTCCAACTTCAATTTCTATAGAATTTATTCTTCCTGCGTCGTTTTGTTTTGCCGTTTGACAGGCAATATCTACAATATTAATAGCAAGTGACATTTCATGCATGATTTTAAAATAAGACCAACTGTTCCTAATATATCTTTATTTTCTGAATTTAGCAAGAATTATGAAGAGCATTTTTGCATTGAAAATGGTAAATATACATGGTATTTTATAATAGGATGTAAAGGTCTTGAATAAGGTATTATGCTCTTTCATGATTCTATAATGTACTGTTATCAACAAACAGGGTTATTTATAACCTTCTGGTAGTTAAGATATAAAAAAGGAAGGGTAATATAATGAAAAAATATATCTCAGACGGTTCCGTCAAACATGCCCTGAAAAAAAATAATTATCGCTTGGAAAAGAATCCTTTTATGTTTCAACAAAAAAGGGAATCCAACCTATGCTAATTAAAAAATTCAAAGAAAAAAATATGAATCAGAATTTAATCCCGGTTTCCATGAAAGTATATTCCGTGCTCTAACTAATTTTTGCACAATTTCCACCAATCTATCCGAAAAATAGTTGAAAAAGAGGATTTTACATTGATAACAGCGAATGCAATAAAATATAAAAGTGATCCTACACTGATGACTGAAATTCGGACGTACGGCAAATTCAACACAAATGCCTGTTTACAATGTGGAAGTTGTACTATCAGTTGTGATCTGACAAATAACTCAACCACATTTCCCCGAAGAACTATTCAATATGCCCTTATGGGTTTGAGAAATCCCCTGATAAGGGGCTTAGAGCCTTGGTTGTGTTATTATTGCGGAGATTGCTCTGCAACCTGTCCGCGACAAACGGAACCCGGGGAAGCAATGATGACATTCCGACGCTATCTCACAGCACAATATGATTGGACTGGCCTCGCCTCAAAAATTTATAGGTCAAAAATATGGGAAATAGGTTCTCTCTTGGTGATAGGATTCTTCGTTTTATTTCTTATTGGATACTACCACATAAATATGGCAGCCTTGGAATATGACCAAATATTTTCTGAAGAATCCATAACCGAGACCTTTGAAGTATACTTTGATGTAGAATCCCCACAAGAATATTTTATGGGGCATATGTTTAATTCGGAATCAAAGCTGGCTCAAACTTTTGTAACGATAGTGTTTCTGTTTCCTCTGGTGATACTATTGTCCAATGCCTCTCGCATGTACTGGTTCACAATGCACAAGGGGAATGATGTCAGTATTCCTTTTCGACTATATCTAACAGAAGCAAAAACATTATTGGTACATGGCATCACACAAAAACGATTCAAAGATTGTACTGACAAAAACCGCTGGATAAAACACATGCTTCTTGTAGGAGCATGTGTATTGATGTTTGGTATCAAACTTTTCTTCCTGGCTTGGTTTCAAACCGACGAGATCTATGCCATTTACCACCCACAAAGATGGCTGGGTTATTTAGCTGCTGCTATTTTAATCTATGTTACAATAGAGATCCTACTCGGCCGCATCAGGAAGAATGATCAGATTCAGAAATTCTCCGAGCTGAGTGACTGGACTCTTCCTATATTGCTATTGCTTACAGCGGTAAGTGGAATGGCTGTCCATATCTGCAGGTATTTGGAGTTTTCAATGGCAACACATTACCTGTACGCTCTTCATTTAGCCATAGTTGTTCCAATGTTAGTCATTGAAATACCGTTTGGCAAGTTGGCACATATAATTTACAGACCCCTGGCAATCTACTTTCAAGCGGTCAAAGACAAAGCTGTTATTATAGTCTCAGCAGAAGAACCTGATGAGGAAGAAGCTTCAGCGCCTCAAAAGCCGTTGAATAAAGAGGAAATTCAAGTTCATGTCGAATAATACGACAACAAACGTAAATATAGGATCTGCCTTAGTCGTCGGCGGTGGGATTGGTGGTATGCAGGCGGCACTGGATTTAGCCGAATCCGGAATTAAGGTTTATATGGTTGAAAATAAGCCCTCTATCGGCGGGGTAATGTCGCAACTCGATAAGACGTTCCCAACAAACGATTGTGCTATGTGTACAATGGCGCCAAGGTTAGTTGAAATTGGCAGACATAAGGATATCGAGTTAATTACAATGGCGAACATCGAAACAGTAAGTGGAAAACCTGGAAATTTCCAAATAAAGTTAAAGAAAAATCCAAGATATGTTGATGAAGAAAAATGTACCGGTTGCGGTGCTTGTGTTTCAAACTGCCCTACAAGAAATACGGTTCAACTTGTAGAGCAAGCTAATATCGAGCTAGAACCTCAGTACAAAGAAAAAGTGACAGAAATTATTAATAAACATAAGACAAGGCAGGGTCCTTTGATGCCGATTCTTCAGGATATCAATGCAGCTTTTAATTATTTTCCGGAGAATATATTGAAATATATCTCACAGGAAACCGGATATCCATTAGCACATATCTATCGAATAGCAACGTTCTACAGCGCATTCAGCTTAAAGCCCATTGGTAAACATGTAATAAATGTATGCATGGGAACTGCTTGTTATGTACGTGGATCAGAGATATTACTGGAGAAATTCAGTGAAATATTAGGAATTAGCGTAGACGAAACTACAAAAGATATGCTTTTTACATTAAAGTCAGTTAGATGCATCGGTTGCTGTGGACTTGCACCTGTATCCATTATGGGGGATAATGTCTATGGTAAACTTCAATCAAAGAATATTTCCGGCATAATAGCGAAGTATCAGACGGAGGAGCAATAAAATGCCCAAATTGACAATAGAAGAATTAAGAAAGAAAAGAGAATCCACAAAAAAGAGTATTTATTTAAGAGAAGGGAAATTCAGGGGAAAGGTGACTGTTCACATGGGAACCTGCGGTATTGCAGCAGGCGCAAGAGAAATAATGAGTGCTTTCCTGGATGAACTTGATAACAGCGGTTCAATTGATATTATGTTCACTTCTTCCGGCTGTGCCGGGTTGTGTTCTGAAGAACCAATGGTTACAGTAGAAATGGAGGGTTCCGCCCCTGTAAAGTATGGGCAGGTTACGCCGGATAAGACCAAAAAAATATTTAACGAGCACATAATTGAGGGAAACATAGTTGAAGAATGTGTACTAGGTATTGGTTCTGAAAGAGCAGGATGATGGCTGAAAAAAAACGTGTAGAATTAATGGCGTGTGCAGGAACGGGATGTGTTGCTGGTGGTGCGTTCCACATTATCGAAGAACTGCGAAAAGAAATAGATACTTGCGGGCTTAAAGAAGAAGTTTCTGTAGTACAAACCGGTTGTAATGGTTTCTGTGGTCAGGGTCCACTCATGGTTGTGATACCTGATAATATATTCTACGGTTGGCTTACACTGGATGATATACCTCATCTTGTCGAAGAACACTTTCTAAAAGGTAGACCCGTAAAGAAATTAATGTTTACACCGCCTGAAGAAAAAGAAGTACTCCCCATGCTTTCGGATATACCATTTTTCAAGAAACAGCTTCTTGTTGTTTTGAGGAATAAAGGGATTATTGATCCTGAAAAGATTGACGACTATCTCGCGAGAGATGGTTATATAGCTATGGAAAAAGTTCTCACTTCAATGTCACCTGACGAAGTCATTGAAGAAGTGAAAAATTCTGGTCTACGTGGTCGGGGTGGTGCTGGTTTTCCAACAGGTGTGAAATGGAAAATCGCAAGTCAACAGAAAAAGACACCTAAATACTTAATTGCAAACTGTGATGAAGGAGATCCGGGTGCGTATATGGACAGGAGTCTGATAGAATCAGATCCTCATGCTGTTGTTGAAGGTATGTTTATTGCTGGATATGCAATCGGTTCTTCTGAAGCATTCATATATATAAGGACTGAGTATCAACTGGCTTTAGAACGAATGAAAACCGCTATCGCTCAAGCCAGAGAATATGGGCTTTTAGGTAAAGATATTTTAGGTTTCGGTTTTGATTTTGACATTGAAATAAGAGGGGGCTCCGGTGCCTTTGTATGCGGAGAAGAAACTTCCCTGATACATTCGATTGAAGGTGACATACCCGAGCCCAGACAACGTCCACCTTTCCCAGCACAGGAAGGCCTTTGGGGAAGTCCGACAGTTATCAATAACGTGGAGACCCTAGCGAATATACCGGTGATAATTTCCAGAGGGGCAGACTGGTATTCGAGGATAGGTACAGAAACATCAAAAGGAACTAAAATATTCTCACTCGTTGGGAAAATAAATAATACCGGACTTATCGAAGTACCCATGGGTATTAATCTACGTGACATTATTTACGATATAGGTGGTGGAATTCCAAATGGAAAAGAATTTAAAGCTGTTCAGACCGGTGGACCTTCTGGTGGGTGCATTCCATCTGTTTTTTTAGATACTCCAATTGATTATGAATCACTACAAGAAGCAGGTTCCATGATGGGATCTGGAGGTATGATTGTCATGGATGAGGACACCTGTGTGATTGATATATCAAAATTCTTTATCCAATTCACGAATGATGAATCCTGTGGAAAGTGTGTTTCCTGTCGTGATGGGAGCGAAGCATTACTTGAGGTGCTTACACGAATTTCGGATGGCAACGGTCGTAATGGGGATGTCGAATATTTAGAAGAATTGAGCAGAGCCGTTAAAGATTCTTCAATGTGTGGATTGGGTCAGACTTTGCCCAATCCAGTGCTTTCGACATTACGATATTTTAAAGAAGAATACACTGCACACATTGAAGATAAACGATGTCCGGCGCTTGTTTGCAGGAACTTGATCCAGTATTATATCGATCCGGATAAATGCGTTGGTTGTCTTAAGTGCCTAAAAAATTGTCCCACGGAAGCGATAATAGGAGAGTTAAAATATATTCACATAATAGATCAGGATAAATGTTCAAAATGTGGACAATGTTTGGAAGAATGTCCACCAAAAATTTCAGCAATAGTAAAAGTAACAGGAAATGATATGAATAACCTTACACAGTTAACAGAAATTATTCCGTGTCCGAAAAACCAAAAGAAGAATAAATAATGAAAATCACTAGAATAAAAAAACTACTCGATGCGGAGATTCTTTGTGGTGAAAAATTTATCGATAGAGATATAAAAATGGCATGTGGTTGTGACCTTATGAGTGATGTGCTTTCGTTTATAAAATCTGATAATACACTGCTTTTAACAGGTCTAACAAATCCTCAAGTGATATACACTGCTGATGCGGCCGATATAAAAGTGATCTGTTTCGTAAGAGGTAAACGACCGGATGATAAGACAATCAAACTTGCAAATGAACGTGGAATAATTCTTTTATATACTAACCTACCATTATTTGAAGGCTGCGGAAAGTTATATAAAGAAGGTTTGATAGGATGTTCCGAATATGAATAATAAAGAATCATCTTTAATAATTCGGGAGCTTGCTTATGAGCTGAAAATTGAAGATGCAATGTCAGGTAATATTATAACAGTGACTCCCAATGATACGATTAGTGATGTACGCAAATTACTTAAAGATAAACGTATTTCCGGATTACCGGTGGTTGATGATGATAAAATAGTCGGAATAATAAGTTTAGAGAACTTCATAAAATGCATTATGAATGGAGAGATAGACAAAAAAGTAAAAGAAAGTATGACTTCCAGAATCAAATTTCTTTACAGTGATGAACCGCTTATACATGCAATAAGGAAGTTTGAAAAATACAGATACGGGAGATTTCCGATAATTGAACATAATAGTGGAAAACTGGTAGGTATTATCACAAAAGGTGATATTATAAAATGTCTCCTCAAAAAACTTGAAATGGATTATCATCAAGAAGAAATCTCCAGATATAGAGCAAGTCATATATTTGACGATATTAAGTCGGATAAGACTACGATAAAATTTAAATATAAGATTAAGGGAGGTGATTATAAAGTAGCAGGTGAACAGAGTGGATATCTTAAAATTAATCTATTAAGACTCGGAATTCATCCAAAGATATCCCGTAAAGTTACTATTGCAGCGTGTGAAGCCGAGATGAATATTATTATTTTTACTGAAGGAGGCGAACTTGAAGTCGGTGTTGAGAAAAACAGGATTAAAGTGAATGCCATTGATAAAGGACCGGGGATTCCGGACATTAAAAAAGCTATGCACCCCGGGTTTTCTACTGCACCGGACTGGGTTCGAGAGATGGGTTTCGGCGCAGGAATGGGATTGCCTAATATAAAAAAATGCTCCGATGAGATGAACATTGACACGAAAGTTGGAAAAGGAACAAACCTGGAATTCATAATAAATACAGCATGATGAAACTATCAGAATTAATTAAAAAAATAAAGTTTGACATTAAATCGGGTGCTGATCTATTAGACCGGGAAGCTACCGGTGGATATGTGAGTGATATGTTGAGTGATGTGATCGCCCATGCTGAAAAAGGTGATATATGGGTTACTTTACAAACACATCTTAACATAGTTCCAGTAGCAAGCATGAAAGAAATTTCAGGTATAATCATAGTAAATGGTCGTCAACCAGATGAAAACACATTGAAAAAAGCAGAAGAGGAAAAAATACCAATATTAGGAACCGAAATGAATGCTTATCAGGTAGTTGGAAAATTGATAAAATCAGGTGTTAGCATAAAAAATGAAAATGTTTAAAACTGACCTGCATATACACTCTTGTCTTTCTCCTTGTGCTGATCTAGAAATGTCACCCAGGAATATCGTTAGAGAAGCTAAGAAGCAGAAACTGGATATTATCGGAATTTGCGACCATAATTCCTGTGAAAATGTACCATACATAAAAAAATCGGCAGAAAATGAGAAATTAAATGTTACAGGAGGAATGGAAATTACTTCCAAAGAAGAAGTGCATATACTCGCTCTGTTTGACAATGAAGAAACCCTTTTTGCCATGCAGGAAATTGTATATGAACATTTGCAGGGATTAAATGATGAAAACCTGTACGGAGATCAGGTAATTGTTAATGAAAACGATGAAATTGTCGATTTCAATAAACGTTTATTGATAGGGGCTACAGATCTCTCTGTAGAAAGTATTATAAACAGAATTCATGAGTTAAACGGTATTGCGATCGCGTCTCATATTGACCGTCCCAGTTTTAGTTTGATATCCCAGCTTGGATTTGTACCAGAAGGTTTACAAATCGATGCCTATGAAGTATCAGTTGAAGAAAATATTGATGTCTTCAAATATGAATATTCTCCAGTGGTTACATTTTCTGACGCTCATACTCTCGATGGAATAGGAAAAAAATTCACAAACTTTTCTATGGAACATGCAAACCTGCAGGAAATGGGGAAAGCTCTACTTGGAATAGATGGCAGAAAGGTATTTGTGTGATGGAAGATTTATCTCTTCATGTCATGGATATAGTTGAAAATTCCCTAAGAGCAGGTGCGAAAAATGTGAGCATAAACTTAGTAGAAGATATAAATAATGATAAACTTACTATAGAAATAGAAGATGATGGTACGGGTATGGATGGAACTCTATTGAAAAATGCTGCAAACCCGTTCTTTACAACAAAAAATGGCAAAAGATTTGGTCTCGGGCTTTCTTTGTTGGAGCAAGCTTCTACACAAGCAGGTGGGAACATGACGATCAAAAACAGAGTGGATAAAGGAATACAAATTGTCGCCACTTTCGATATAACCAATATTGATATTAAACCTGTTGGGGATATGGAAAAAACTATGCGTGTTTTAGAAGCCACGCATCCTGATGTAAAGTTTTCGTTTAAGCATTTAATCAAAAACAGAGATTTGACGTGATTGAGCTGACCATAAACGGTACTAAATCTGAATTTACCGAAGGACAAACACTTCTTCAATGTATTGAGAGTACCGGAATAAAAATTCCAAAATTATGTCATCACAAAGCTCTTGAACCTTATGGAGCTTGCCGTTTATGTCTCGTCGAAATTGAGCAGGAAGGCAGACCGCCTTCCGTCCAGGCCTCTTGTTCATATCCGGCGTTAAACGGTCTTTCCGTCAAAACCGATACCGAGAGAGTTAAAAGAGCACAAAAAATTGTTGCAGAACTTCTTCTTGCAAGATGTCCAGATTCTGAAAATATCCAGAGAATTGCTTCTGAACTAGGTGTTACGGAACTCAGGATCGAGAAGAAATATGATGATTGCGTCTACTGTGGGCTTTGTGAAAGAATTTGCCGGGAGAGAATGGGCAGAATGGCTGTCGGTTTCTCCGGGAGGGGATCGAAGAAAAAAGTTGAACCGCCATTTGGTAAGCATAACGAAATGTGTTGGACCTGTGGTGCCTGTGATTTTATCTGTCCTGTCGGGAAAAAAGTGTCTGAGATGACAAGTAAAAACGATCCAATACCAATTCCTAACCCTTTTAATTTCGGTCTGGATGAAAAACCTGCGATACATATTCTCTATCCCCAAGCTGTCCCAAATACACCTGCAATTGATAGGGACAAATGTATTCACCTGAATTATGAATTGTGTAAAATTTGCGAGGAAGTGTGCGAAGCCAAAGCAATTGATTATGACCAGAAAGAGGAAACTATAGAACTGAATGTTGGTGCCGTTGTTTTATCGCCGGGAGCAGAATTATACGATCCTTCTGTGAAAGAAGAGTTAGGTTATGGACGCTATCCGAATGTCATTACATCAATTGAATTTGAGAGAATATTAAATGCTTCGGGTCCCTATTCCGGTCATGTTTTAAGACCCTATGATAAAAATACACCGAAAAGAATCGCATTTATCCAATGTGTCGGTTCACGTGATCATGAGTGTGATTATTGTTCCTCTGTTTGCTGTATGTACGCAACGAAAGAGGCAATCATTGCTAAAGAACATATCAGCGGCGGAGTGGAAACCGATATTTTCTTCATGGACATACGGGCATACAGCAAGGGTTTCGATGAATATTACAAGCGGGCTCAGGCTCAAGGTGTTAACTACATTCGTTGTCGTGTACCTATTGTAAAGGAAATTCCTGATACTAAAAATCTATTAATTCAATATCTGGCTGAAGATGACCGAAAAATTGAAAATGAATACGATCTTGTTGTTTTGTCAATCGGATTGAGGCCGCCAAAATCAGTAAAGCAAATCGCAGAACAATTTAGCATCGAGTTGAACGAATTTGATTTCTGTAAAACATCGGTGTTTAATCCAACCAAATCTACACGTGACGGAATTTTTGTAGCGGGTCCATTCACGGAACCAAAGGACATTCCCGAAACTGTTATGCAGGCGTCCGGTGCAGCTTCGAACGTTTTATCATTACTGTCCGATGTAAGAGGCAGTCTGATAGTCCCAAAAGAATATCCGCCTGAAATAGACATATCTGGACAGGAACCAAGAGTTGGAGTATTCGTGTGCCATTGCGGCACAAATATCGCTGGTGTTGTAAATGTTCCAGATGTTGTTGAATATGCGAAAACTTTACCGAATGTTGTATATACAGAAAACAATTTGTATACGTGCTCAAATGACACCCAAGAAGTAATAAAAGAGAAAATAATAGAGCACAACTTGAATCGTGTTGTAGTTGCCTCTTGTACACCAAGAACCCACGAACCTCTTTTTAAAAATACGCTTCAGGAGATTGGGCTTAATCCGTATCTCTTTGAGATGGCAAATATCAGGGATCAATGTTCATGGGTGCATATGCACGAGCCGGAAAAGGCGACGAAAAAATCGAAAGACCTGGTAAAAATGGCTGTCGCCAAGGCAAGTTTATTAGATCCTCTGCAAAAAAGGTCGCTTGAAATCAATAAATCCGCTCTTGTTATCGGCGGTGGACTTGCTGGAATGACATCCGCTGTTGAACTGGCAAAGCAAGGATTTGATGTTTATCTTGTCGAAAAAGAGAAACAACTCGGCGGTAACCTGAATCGCATTCATTATTTGATGAACGGAGAAAAACCACTTGATGAATTAAGTACTATCGTGAAAAAGGTGAACTATGACGATAAAATACACCTTTTCACCGATGCGAAAATAGAGAGTCTTGAAGGTTCGATTGGGAATTTCACCACAAAAGTCTCGGTAAATGGCCATTCGGAGGAATTTGAACATGGAATCGTGATTGTCGCAACCGGTGCCAGCGAATATCACCCAAATGAGTATTTATACGGCGAAAGTGAGAATGTTGTCACGCAACTTGAACTTGAAAAACGTTTGTCAGAAAACGGTGAATGGCTGAAAAACGATAGAAAAAAACAGTCGAAAACAATTGTCATGATTCAGTGCGTTGGTTCACGCAACGATGAAAGACCTTATTGCTCTAGGGTCTGTTGCACAGAATCAATCAAAAATGCGTTGAAAATCAAAGAGCAGTCACCAGAAACGAACGTTTACATACTTTACAGAGACATAAGAACGTACGGATTTAGAGAAAGTTATTACACGCAGGCAAGAAACAAAGATGTGATATTCATGCGCTACGAAGAAAAAGAAGAACCGAAGGTTTCAAAAAATGGAAGTGGATTGAAAGTCGAAGTGTTTGACCAATCATTGAAATTTCCGATTGAAATATCAGCAGATATGGTGGTCCTGTCGGCGGGAATTGTTCCCAGCGGAGATAATGATACAATTGCACAGTTCCTGAAAGTTCCGCTCGACAACAACGGATTTTTCCTCGAAGCACACATGAAGTTGCGTCCGGTTGATTTTGCCACAGACGGCGTGTTTTTGTGCGGTATGGCGCACTCGGCAAAATCAATCGAGGAGAGTATAATCCAAGCGTTAGCAGCGGCCTCACGGGCGGCGACAGTACTTTCCAAAGACAGCATTGATCTAGCTGCAAACATTTCTCATGTCATCGATGCCAATTGCGATGGCTGTGCATACTGTGTTAATCCTTGTCCGTATAATGCTATAACACTGCTGGAATATATGAAAAACGGTACCATCAAAAAGGTGGTTGAAGTGAACGAATCTGCATGTAAGGGATGTGGTTCTTGTCAGGCGACATGTCCGAAGGAAGGCATATTCATATGGGGATTTAAATTGAAACAAATAAGTGCTCAAGTCAGTGCAGCATTAGGAGTCGAATGATGCCAGATGATTATGAACCGACAATAATCGCATTTTGCTGTAATTGGTGTTCTTATGCCGGTGCTGACCTTGCTGGTGTCTCCAGGTTGCAGTATCCGCCAAATATCAGGATCGTAAGAGTGATGTGTTCCAGTATGGTACATCCCAATCTCGTGATCGATGCACTTACAAATGGTGCCGACGGAGTGATAATGTGTGGTTGCCACATTGGTGATTGCCATTATATTGATGGAAATGTAACAACGGAGGGTCGGGCTGATGCAATTACACTGATGCTCGAAGATTTTGGATTGGAAGAAGAGCGTTTCAGGCTTGAGTGGATATCCGCTTCGGAAGGACCAAAGTTCGCACGGATCATGAAGGAAATGGTTGAAACAATAAAAGCACTAGGACCAAGCCCGTATGCTAATTAGGTTGTTTAAATTATGTCAAAGTTATGTTTTTAGAATTAAGTAAAAACAAGGAGTCTAAAAAATATTGGATGTTGTAAAAATAATTGACGGAAAGAAATTCATGTGGGACGGTGAGGATTATGAATCCGACTCAGCTGCCAAGGAAAATATTTCAAAATACGAAAACGACGAATTTGAAACACAGCTGATTAATGAAGATGGGAAATACGCTGTCTATACAAGACGGGTTGTAACGGATGTTGTTGCTGAAGGTGACTCTGTATAGTGTTAACATAATAGTAACAAACAAAAAAAGGAGTTGATTATGGCAAGAGTAGCAGAAGAATGGCTGAATATTTGCGGTGGATGCGAAGTAGCCATCCTTGATTTGGGAGAGAAACTTCTCGATTTACTCCCATTACTCGAATTTGTCCATATGCCGGTTTTAATGGATCACAAGTATTTTGGCCAGACAGGCGAAAAAGATGAACTTGAGATCCCCGAAGCCGATGTGGGGATGATTTCAGGTGGAATAAGAAACGAGAAGGAAAGGCATGTAGCCGAGGAGATGCGAAAAAAGTGCAAAACTCTAATTGCCCTTGGCTCGTGCGCATGTTACGGAGGAATTCCGGCGCTTGCGAATATGTACACTAATGACGATATCTTTGAGAAGGTTTACAGGGATTCTGTTTCGACCGAATCCAATGGTATACCTTCTGTGGATATTCCGCCCTTTACGGACAGAGTGTACGCAGTTAGTGAAGTTGTCGACGTAGATCTTCTCATTCCTGGCTGTCCGATGAATCCGGTAATTATCCTGGAAGCGTTGACCTGTCTTCTCGAAGGCAAGCCATTTGAACTTCCCGAAAGAAGTGTGTGTGACGACTGTCCAACTCTACGGAAAGAGAAGAGTGACGTTGGTTTGAAACGACCGCTGCAGGATGCAGAGTTCACACCGGGTGAGTATGACACCTTGAGGTGCTTCAACGAGCAAGGGATTCTTTGCTTGGGTCCTGTTACGAAGTCCGGGTGTGGAAAAAACTATGATCCGGCAAAACAAGTTGTACCACGGTGTGTAAAAGGGTATATGCCTTGCCGTGGTTGTTTCGGTCCAATAAGAGAAAGTTCCAGACCACTGGTTGACATGATGACGGCACTTTCAAGTGTTGGACTTGATGCGAAACTTGTTGATGATCGGCGAGCGCTACTGAACAGATACATCGGTGCACAGAATCGTCTGAGACCATTACCAACCGCTGGAAGGAGATAATCGAAATGGGAAAACAAATAGTAATACAACCGGTTACACGGATCGAAGGACATGCTAAAATTGCAATCCAGCTTGATGATACAGGCAACGTAGCTGACACCAAGGTACATGTTGTTGAACTGCGAGGTTTCGAAAAATTCTGTATTGGCAGACCGGTAGAAGAGTTACCTAGGATCGTAACGAGCATTTGTGGGGTATGTCCGTGGTCTCATCATCTGGCATCCGCTAAAGCTAATGATGCAGTCTTTGGTGTAGAACCACCACCTGCAGGCAAGAAATTACGCGATCTATGTAACAGCATTGCCTACACAGAAGAACATATCCTGCACTTCTTTTTCCTGTCCGGTCCTGATTTCGTTATGGGGCCTGACTCGGATTATTCGGTGCGGAATGTAATCGGAATTGCACAAACTAATCCTGAAATAGGAAGGAAAGTTGTGCGAAATCGTCATCTTGGTACCCAGATGCTGGAGATTGTCTCCGGGAAGTCAATTCATCCGGTTACTGCTGTTCCCGGTGGATTCAGCAAGCCGTTGACTGAAGCAGAAAGGGTCGAGGTCCTTGCCATGGCAGAAGAAGTGCTGGAGTTCGCTAAATTCTCCATGGCTTTTGCTAAGGAGAGTATCTTTCCGAAATACCTGGATACTATCAAGATTCTTGGGGTGATCAACACCGGTTTCATGGGAACTGTGGCAGACGATGGATCTCTGAATGTTTACGATGGTAAACTCCGACTCATGAAACCTGACGGAACTTATGTTGACTTTGCCTATGATCAGTACACCGATTACATTTCTGAAAAAATTCAGGACTGGACATATCTGAAGTTCCCATACGCTAAATCCTGGGGTGATGGTTTCTCGATGGACATTAATGATCCGAAAGGAATCTATCGAACAAATTCGCTTGCCAGAATCAACGTTGCGGATAAAATGGCAACACCGCTGGCACAGAGGGAATTTGAGGAATTCAGAGCGGCATTTGGTCGTCCTGCACAGTTGACATTGTTGTATCACTGGGCAAGGTTGATTGAACTGTTGTACAATGCTGAGCATGCTGTGGAACTCTTGAATGATCCGGAAATAACCAGTCGGGAAACTCGTGTTCCAGTAACTCCGAGAGCAGGGAAAGGTGTAGGTTGTGTAGAAGCACCAAGAGGTACGCTCATTCATGATTATGAAACGGATGAAAACGGTATAGTTACAAACATCAACCTGATTGTCGGTACAACACACAACAATGCACCAATCAATATGTCTGTGAACCAAGCAGCGAAGGCGCTTATCAAAGATGGAAATTATGATCAGGGCATTTTGAACAAGGTTGAAATGGCGATTCGTGCTTACGATCCTTGTTTCTCGTGCGCCACTCATAATCTTGACGGTAGCATTGCGGTACGTGTTGATATTCTGGACGCTGACGGAAAACTGCAAGATTCGTTTCAGAACTGATTAACTGAGTTATTAGAAAATACTGCAAAGTATAACTTTCCTTTATTTTTTGAGGAAATTAGGAGGGGTACGGTTCTTGGATAAGCTGTACCCCTTTTAATAATTTACACCTGATTATGATTAACTATTGGAACAGCGAAATACTGGTTTTAGGATGTGGTAATATCCTTTTTGGAGATGATGGTTTCGGCCCTGAAGCAGTGGAATATTTACAAAAACACTATGAGATTCCACAGGATGTTTGCGTTATTAATGCCGGTTTAAGTGTAAGAGAAATTTTGTTTCCCATTGTCATCAGTGATACCAGACCTAAAAGGATAGTGATTGTAGATGCCGTTGATGCTGGTAAATCCCCAGGCGAGATATTCGAACTTGATGTTTCCGATATTCCGGAAAAAAAGATTGATGATTTTTCTATGCATCAATTACCCACTTCAAATCTTCTGAGAGAATTAAAAAACATATGCGGGGTTGATGTTCGAATTATCGCAATACAAATAGAAAATATTCCCGAAGAAGTTTCACCTGGCTTATCAAAGATCATTAGAGATTCCATCCCTGCTGCATGCGAGAAAATAATACAGCTTATGAAATCAACTTAATCGAATAAGTTCAAATCCCTCTCTAAAACAATGTATGCAGCCAATCCTTGCCAATGTTGCATAACGAAAAAATTATATCTGTTTCAAATGACTGATCGCAGGTCCCACAGAGTACTTTACCCGGGACATTTCATGCATGAAATAATTTAGGAGATAACTATCTTCATTAATAGCGAATAATTAAAATTCTGTCTGCTAAAAGACAGAATTATTTACAAAGATATTCGCAAGTTAAACTCCTAGTTTAGCCTTGTAATACCGATGTTTTATTGATCGTCCACAGATAACCTAAATGAGTGATATCTACTCTTTTAATCGAATAATTTCATCACGGAATTGCTTTTATCATTCGTAAATTCCAAGGCTAAAAAACAATATTTTTCATCATGTTAAACTTATTAAAAAAATAGAATTGAGATAACAAATAAATGAGCAGAAAAATTGTAACAATTGACGGCAATGAAGCCGCTGCATATATTGCACATAAAACAAATGAAGTTTGCGCTATTTACCCAATTACTCCTTCTTCTCCCATGGGTGAGTTGGCAGATAGTTGGTCAGCCAATAATGAAAAAAATATTTGGGGTACAGTACCGGATGTAATCGAAATGCAAAGTGAAGGCGGCGCTGCTGGCGCTGTTCATGGTGCACTTCAAACGGGTGCTTTAACAACAACGTTTACATCTTCCCAAGGCTTACTGTTGATGATACCAAACATGTATAAAATTGCGGGCGAATTAACTCCAACTGTTTTTCATGTTGCTGCCAGGACCATCGCAACACATGCTTTATCTATCTTCGGTGATCATTCTGACGTGATGGCCACCAGACAAACTGGTTTTGCGCAATTATCATCCAATAGTGTTCAAGAAGTCATGGACCTTGCACTTATCGCTCAAGCGGCAACTTTAGAATCTCGTATACCTTTTTTGCATTTCTTCGATGGATTTAGAACTTCTCATGAAGTTATGAAAATTGAGAAATTGAGTGAAGATGATATTAAGGCGATGATAGATAATGAATTGGTTCATCAACATAGAAATAGAGCTTTAAATCCGAATCAACCTGTATTGCGCGGAACTGCACAAAATCCAGATGTTTTCTTTCAAGTTAGAGAATCCGCTAATCAATACTACGATAATACACCAAAAATCGTCCAAAACATCATGGACAAATTCGCTAACATTGTTGGGAGACAATACCATTTATTCGATTATGTCGGGTCCCCAACAGCAGAACGAGTGATTATTCTGATGGGTTCCGGTGCAGAAACTGTCCATGAAACAGTAGAATATTTAAATAAATCAGATGAAAATGTCGGTGTTTTAAAAGTTCGTTTATATCGACCTTTTTCAGTAAAACATTTTGTTGATGCACTTCCCAAAACTGTTAAGAAAATTGCGGTTCTTGATCGAACAAAAGAATCAGGTAGTGTTGGTGAGCCGCTTTACCTGGATATTGTGACAGCACTTGCTGAAAATCCAATAGAAAGCCAGCCAAAGGTTGTCGGTGGACGCTATGGCTTATCATCTAAAGAGTTTACACCCACGATGGTTAAAGGTATTTTTGATGAATTGAAATCTGAAAAACCAAAGAATCATTTTACGATCGGAATAAACGATGATGTGAATCATACCAGTTTGGTGTATAACTCATCATTTTCTACTTCGTCAGATGAAACATTCAGAGGAATTTTCTATGGAATGGGGGCAGATGGAACTGTTGGCGCGAATAAGAATTCTATTAAAATCATTGGTGAGACTACTGATAATTATGCGCAAGGTTACTTCGTGTATGACTCAAAAAAAGCCGGTAGCACGACTGAATCTCACTTACGATTTGGAACTGAAGAAATTAAATCAACCTACTTGATTTCTAGAGCGAACTTTATTGCATGTCATAATTTTGAATTCTTGAAAAGTATTGATATGTTGAAAAATGCAGTAGATGGTGCAACATTTTTGCTAAATAGCCCTTATCCATCTGAAGATGTTTGGAATCATTTCCCGAAGAATGTTCAAGAGCAAATTATCGAAAAGGATATCAAAGTTTATTCTATCAACGCATTAAAAGTTGCCAAAGAAACGGAAATGGGCGGTCGTATTAACACCATCATGCAAACCTGTTTTTTTGCAATTTCCGGCATTATACCAAAAGATTCAGCAATTGAAAAAATTAAACACTATATCGAAAAAACGTATGGACTCAAAGGCAAAAAAATTGTTGAAAAAAACTTCAATGCTGTTGACCAATCTTTAGCAAATCTACACGAAGTTAATATACCTGGTACTCTTACCGGGAAGGAACTCGATGATTTGGTTTTTTCGAAAGAAGCTCCGGATTTTGTACAAAAAGTAACAGCTGGAATCTATGCAGGTAAAGGTAATGATTTACCTGTAAGTGCATTCCCTGCTGATGGAACATGGCCAACGGGGACGGCAATGTGGGAGAAAAGAAATATTGCACCGGATGTACCGGTGTGGGATCCTGATATTTGTATCCAGTGTAATAAGTGTGTAATTGCTTGTCCACATGCGGCAATCCGTCCAAAAATATATGATAGAAAATTACTTAATAATGCACCTGAAACCTTTAAATCTTTCCAAGCGAAAGGTAGAGACTTCAAAGAAGAAGTCTACTCTCTTCAGGTTGCCGTCGAGGATTGTACAGGATGTACCATCTGTGTTGATGTTTGTCCGGCTCGAAGCAAGGAAGACCCAGATCATAAGGCCATCAATATGGCTGAACAGTTACCATTACGTGATGCAGAATCGGACAACTGGGATTTCTTTTTAAATATACCGGAATTAGATAGAGATAGAGTTAAACATAATACCGTAAAAGGTTCTCAAATACTTCAACCATTATTTGAATTCTCAGGGGCTTGTGTAGGTTGTGGCGAAACTCCTTATATTAAATTGGCATCCCAATTATTTGGTGATCGAATGGTTGTTGCCAATGCAACCGGATGCTCATCAATCTATGGTGGTAACCTGCCAACTACTCCTTGGGCAAAAAATAATGATGGACGTGGACCTGCTTGGTCGAATTCACTTTTTGAGGATAATGCAGAGTTTGGATTAGGATATCGTTTAACTATTGATAAACATATGCATTATGCACAAGAGTTGTTGCTTTTACTGAAAAATGAAGTTGGTGCGGATTTGACTGAAGAAATCCTAAATGCGGATCAGTCAGATGAACCAGGTATTTTTGAACAACGCCAAAGAGTTGATACACTTAATGATATTCTTTCAAATCTAAATTCAGAACGTGCAAATGAATTGTTGTCTGTTTCGGATAATTTGGCTAAGAAAAGCGTTTGGATAATTGGTGGTGATGGCTGGGCTTACGATATAGGCTTTGGCGGATTAGACCAAGTTATGGCATCCGGTAAAAACGTAAATATTCTAGTATTAGATACTGAGGTGTATTCGAATACCGGAGGACAAGCATCAAAAGCAACGCCTTGGGGAGCCATCGCAAAATTTTCTGCTTCAGGCAAAGATATCGGTAAAAAAGATTTGGGTATGATCGCAATGAGTTATAGGAATGTATATGTTGCTAAAGTAGCAATGGGTTCGAACGATACTCAGACGGTCAAAGCATTTATAGAAGCTGAAGCCTATGATGGTCCATCAATCATTTTTGCATATAGTCATTGTATCGCACATGGTTATGATATGGCTAAAGGCATGCAACAACAAAAACTAGCAACTGAAACTGGTCACTGGATGCTTTATAGATATAATCCGGAGTTAAGACAAAAAGGAAAAAACCCATTACAATTAGATTCGAAAGAACCCACTAAGCATATTGAAGAGTTCATGTATAATGAAAATCGATTTGATATGCTCAGAAGAACAATGCCTGAACGCGCTGATGAACTATTGAAATATGCTGAACGTGATGCGAAAGCTCAATATGACTATTACTCAAAATTGGCGAATATCAAATTAGAAAAAGAAAATATTAACCTTACGGAGGATTAGCTCTAATAGAGTATTAAATCCACGATTTCTTGGGTGATTTGCTGGTATTAGAGCAAATTAATAAATGGCAAACTTTAAACAAAACACAAGTCTAGAGTCTCTCCCAAAAGGGATTGATTTATTACACGATCCATTATTCAACAAAGGAACTGCCTTCTCTTATCAGGAAAGAAGAATGCTTAATTTAGAGGGCTTGCTTCCTCCACATGTTTTGGATCAGGATGAACAAAAAATAAAAGTCCTGGAAACTGTACGTTCTAAAGAAACTGACATGGAGAAATATATTTATCTCATGGCGCTTCAGGATCGAAATGAAACATTATTTTATCGACTGCTCACGGATGAAATTGAAGAATTTATGCCAATCATTTATACACCCACTGTCGGCCAGGCATGTCAGGAATATGGCCACATTTTCCGCCGACCTCGGGGAATGTACATCTGTTACAATGATAAAGGATTTATTAAAGGAATTCTTCAGAATTGGAACAGGAAAAACGTGGACGTCATCGTAGTGACTGATGGAGAAAGAATTCTTGGATTAGGAGATTTGGGTGCCGATGGTATGGGAATCCCTGTTGGAAAGCTTTCGTTATATACTGTGTGTGCGGGTATTCATCCAATCAGGACGCTTCCAATTACGATTGATGTTGGAACCAACAATGAAGAACTGCTTAACGATCCACTTTATATCGGTTTAAGACAGAAGAGAATTGTTGGCGATGAATACGATAAATTAATTGACGAATTTGTTGAAGCCGCTTCTGAAGTTTTCCCGAATGTATTGATTCAATTTGAGGATTTTGCCAACCAAAATGCGTATCGTCTTTTAAATAGATATCGAAATAATTATTGTACGTTTAATGATGATATTCAGGGAACCGGTAGTGTTATATTGGCTGGACTCTTGACTGTTATGACATATTTAAAAACATCATTTCAGCAGCAGCGAATTTTGTTTTATGGCGCCGGTTCAGCAGCCATTGGAATTGCTGAAGATATTGCAAGTATAATGGTGACAGATGGTATGTCTTTGCATGAAGCAAAAGAAAAAATATTCTTTTTTGATTCACGAGGATTGGTGGTTAAAGGTCGAGATCATTTGACGCCGAATAAAGAGAAATTCGCCCACGAAATGGAAGGGGAAAGCAATCTTCTGGAAGCAATCAAAAAAATTAAACCTACTATCATTATTGGTGTATCCGGACAACCAAAAGTTTTTACGAAAGAAGTGATTGAAGAAATGACTGCATTAAATGATCGACCGGTCGTCTTTGCTTTATCCAATCCCACTAACAAATCTGAATGTTCCGCAGAGGAAGCTTACCAATGGTCAGAAGGAAGAGCAGTTTTTGCCAGTGGTAGCCCTTTCAATCCGGTGGAGTATAACGGCAAAACATTTTACCCCGGGCAAGGAAATAATGCCTATATTTTCCCGGGTGTAGGATTAGGGACAGTCATTTCAAAATCAAAATTTGTGGTGGATGAAATGTTTATTATTGCTGCCAAGACATTGGCAAGTATGGTGGGTGAAGAAGATTTGGAAAAGGGAAGAATGTACCCGTCATTGAAGAGCATTCGTGATATTTCATTGAATATTGCGACGGCCATTGCAGAATATGCTTTTGATCACGGTTTGGCTCAAGTACCCAGACCAGAGAATATCTACCAATGTGTCAAGGAAGAAGTTTACCAACCGGAATATAAATCTTACGTATAATTTATATTTTACTATAGGTTAACGGTTACGCTAAAAAGCGTTTCCGCCCCGTAGGGTGGCTATGATTTTCTAGCCTTTGTTATATGCTTTTCTTTATTCTTTACGAAAATCAATTTGTGTTTACTTTTGGGACTTTCTCTTTGCTCTAATTCGAATTTGGCGGTGGATTTAATTAAGGGCGTCAATTTTTCAAACCCATAATTCCTTGAATCAAAATTAGGTTGTTTTTTTTGCAACAAGCTCCCTACATCACCAAGAAATGCCCAACCATCTTCGTCCGATAAATCAGAGATAGTCGTGGAGATTAATTTAATTACTTTTGGAGTGATTTTATCAATGCTCTCTTTGGTTTTGTTTTTGTGATTAACATCTTCCTTCTTCTCGGATTGATTTCTAATAATTTCTACGTAGATAAATTTATCGCAGGCTACAATAAAGGGAGTTGGTGTCTTTTTTTCCCCTATACCTATGACTTGCATACCAGCTTCTCTTAATCTAGTCGCTAGCCTTGTAAAGTCGCTGTCACTTGAAACCAAACAAAAACCATTTACTTTTTCAGAATAGAGAATATCCATTGCATCAATAATCATTGCTGAATCAGTGGCATTTTTCCCGGTAGTATATGCGTACTGCTGAATGGGTGTGATGGCATTTTGCAGCAATAGATTTTTCCATTTTGATAAATGAGGTTTTGTCCAATCTCCATAAATCCTTTTAATGGTTGGATTTCCGTATTTGGCAATTTCTTCCATCATTTCTTTTACGTGAGCTGATGGTATATTGTCACCGTCTATGAGAACGGCCATATTTAAATTTTTATTCATTCAAGATCCTTAATTTATCAATTGCACATAACGGTGAGTATATGAAAAGTAAGCGATTTCGAAGCACAAATCTTTCAACTTACACGAATGTTGAAACGGTCTACAAACCTTGATGCTACTACTGTCTCGCTTATTTTTTATATACATTGTTATCTGCTGGCATTTTATTACACTTATTTAATATTTTCTATATTTCTCTACTTTACCCATTATTCTATATTTAAAATGGATTGTCTTTCTCTATTAATTGTAAGTTTTGTGACATCCGGACGAGAATAATGTCCAACTAAATCAAAGTTTTGGTGTTCTTCTATTACTCGGTTAAAATCTATGGAACTAATAATTAAACCTTCTTTATTGGTAACAGGAGCGACAACCCACTCGCCATCAGGTCCAGCAATGCAAGAGCCACCATTGGCTAAAATTTCAGGAGCATTTTTTAATATTTCTTTCAAATGAGGGGTTTTATCTGGGAAATCTTCTATTTTCATTAAACTAGAAACTGATACTACAAACGAACGAGACTCTTTGGCTATAAATTTTGTTATATCTTCAGTATTGTGTTTTGACCCAGGCCAAACCGCAATGTGTAAATTCTCCCCTAAACCATAAAGTGATGTTCGAACAAGTGGCATCCAGTTTTCCCAACAATTTAATCCACCAACACAAAAATCTTTAAGTTTGTGAACTTGTAACCCATTACCATCTCCGTTAGCCCAGACCAATCGTTCTTCATAAGTAGGTTGCAATTTTCGGTGAACAGATTTAATTTTTCCTTGTGTATCAATATAAACTAAAGAACAATATAAACTATGACCACCCCGATTTTCAGCCCTTTCAATAATGCCAAGGTAAATTGCAATACTCTGTTCTTTTGCCAAAATGCAAATTTCATTTAAATCTCCTTTTTCAATTTGTACAGAATTTCTAACATAATGTGCATATAACTCTTTTTGAAAAGTAGAATTAAACTCAGATCCATTAGTATAGGAAAGCCAAAAAGGATAACCAGGTAACAATCCTTCTCCAAAAACAATTAATTCGCATTTTTGATTTCCGGCATCATTTATAAAAGATTGTATTTTGCCAATAGTTTTATCTTTATCTAGCCATACCGGAGCAATTTGAGCCATTGCTATTTTTAATATATTTTTCTGATTCATTTTTCCAATATTTATTTATATTCAGGTTGTTTTGTAGTGCTTGCAGGTAACGTCTTGCTAAACCCAATTATTGTGTTTAGCGGGTTTTAGCTTTAAGTTATAACTGTGTTTTATCCGTAATATCATGCGTAAAGCTGAACTATTAAAAACCGCTAAACAAAAACTTGCAATACGAAACTATAGCAAGCGAACGATTCAATCCTATTTGTCTGCAATAAATCATTTTGCTAATTGGTTAATTCAAGAAAAAGTTACAACAGTAGATGACAGGATAGTTGAAAAATATTTATTTGAATTAAAAGAAAATAAAAAACGATCTATTTCTGCTATGAAGCAATCCATTGCAGCAATAAAATTTGTATTTTCAGATGTATTGGATCAGAAAATACCCAGTTGTTTAAATATTCGTTTTCGAAAAGAAGAAAAAATTCCGGTTGTTTTATCAGAAAATGAAGTGACTGCTATTTTAAACTCAGTTGAAAATATCAAACATAAATCTATATTAATGACCATTTATTCTGCCGGAATTCGATTAAATGAACTCATATGCTTGCAAGTGAAAGATATAGATTTTGATCGGAATCTTATTATCGTGAAGCAAGGTAAGGGGAGAAAGGATCGTCAATCTGTATTGTCAAAATCATTGAAAAGAATTTTATTTATGTATTTAGATAAATATAGACCATCTCAATATTTGTTTGAAGGTCAAGGTGGAGGAAAGTACAGTGCTAGCTCAGTTCAGGTTCTAATGAAGAAAGCTGTAAAAAAAACGGGGATAAAAAAACATGCTACAGTACATACCCTTCGTCATAGCTTTGCCACTCATTTATTGGAAAATGGGACCGATATACGTTTTATTCAAGAACTGTTGGGTCATAAGAGATTGGAAACCACTCAGATATACACTCACATTTCAAAAGTTGCATTTGAAAGAATAAAGAGCCCACTCGATAGACTTAAATTAAAATATAATATTGGTATAATTGCAGTTACTAATTGAAGGCTTTTCTGAGCATTTCCTCATCAAATTGAAAAAACGTCCATAAAAACGTATACTATTGAACTATGGCTGAAATCATCATTTATCAACTTACCCGGGAAGAATTGGAATCAAAGAATGTTTTTCAATGGCCAGTTTGGGAATGCGATGTATCTGAATTTCCTTGGACTTATTCTGAAAAAGAGTCCTGTTATATTCTCGAAGGTGAAATTGAAGTGAAAACGGATGACGATGTGGTTCACATTAAACCAGGAGATTTTGTTGTGTTTCCTACCGGATTAAGTTGTACATGGAAAGTGACATCTCCCGTTCGTAAACATTATAAATTTGGATAAAAAATGATTAAGGTAGACTGGCGAATATTATTAATACTTGGAATCGGCATGCTCATCGGCTCCGGGATTACCTTTTATTGGGGCTACCAATTAAAGGTTGAATCTGAATCATTCAGCCATATTTGGGTACTGGCGCTGGGATTCGCCTGGGTGGGAAGTGATTTAATTCAAAAAGCCGTCAATAAAAAAACAAATCAAGACCAATAAATTTCTACCCTGTCAATACGATTATTTCTAAAAACACATGAGACAAGCTGTAGATAATTATCTTAATACGTTTGATCCATTTAATATGTTCGGTACAGAACATATTTTAGGAAATATCGTCTCCCTTTTAATCGTTGTTTTAGTACCGCTCTACGCAAAACGTAACCTTGATGTAAAAGCCCAATACACATTAGGAAAAGTGATTGGGTGGCTGATTTTCAGCAATTATATTTTATGGGTCATTCTGGAAGTCATTGCCGGTACGTTTGATATAAGACTTCATTTGCCCCTCCATCTTTGTCGGTTTGCGAATATAATCATTCCTCTTGTGATGGTGTGGCGAAGTTACTTTGTTTACGAAATTTTATTCTTTTGGGGATTTTCAGGTATGCTGCAAGCGGCTATAACACCAGACATCGCCGCGGGATTTCCTCACTTTCATTATTTCCGCTTTTGGATAGGGCACCAAGGGTTGGTTTTAGCACTGGTTTATGCAACGGTTGTATATGAAATGAGACCCACATTCAAGAGTCTAATAAAAGCATTCATTGGACTAAATATCTTCCTGGGTGTTGCAGCGATTGTTAATCTGGCCATTGATGCGAATTATTTCTGGATTTGTAGTAAGCCAATTAATCATATTGGGGAGCGGATACCAACACTTTTGGATTATCTGGGACCTTGGCCGTGGTATATTCTTACAGCTGAATTTGTGGCATTGTTTCATTTTGGATTGGCTTATAGTCCGATCTATTTTTTAAACAAACGTAAGAGTAAAAGATGAATAAAAATCTAGCTTTCATCATTTTTATAGGTATTGCTGTTGCATTGATCGTAGCGAATAAACAGAAAGAAGAAAAAATGTCCCCCCCCCCCGTTGCAGAGAAGATTCCTCACAAAACAACGATTCATGGTTATGAACGAGTTGATAATTACCAATGGATGCGTTTATCCGATGAACAAAAGCAGGCAAAAAATCCGGATGAACAGACGCAAAAGGTTTTGGATAATCTGAAGGCAGAAAATGACTATAAAGATGCCAAACTAAAGCACACAGAAGAATTTCAGGAAAAATTGTTCGATGAAATTGTAGGACGGATTAAAAAAGATGATGAATCCGTTCCTTATTTTGACAATAATTATTGGTACTACACCAGATATGAAAAGGGAAAAGAATATCCAATTCACTGCCGTAAAAAAGAATTGTTAGAAAACCCCGAAGAAATCTTGATTGATGTAAACGAATGGGCAGAAGGCCATGATTATTATTCATTAAGAGGTCTGGCAGTGAGTCCTAACAACAAGTATCTTGCATTTAGCATCGATACATTGAGCCGGCGCATCTATACAATTAAAATTAAAAATTTAGAAACAGGAGAAATTCTTACTGATGAAATTAAGAGTACTCAGGGTGGTACTGCTTGGGCAAATGACAATCAAACTTTCTTCTATACAACAAAAAATGAAGTCACTCTTCTATCAGAACATATTGATAGACATAAGCTAGGGACACCCCAATCGGAAGACGTTAGAGTCTACACTGAAAAAGATAATTCATTTTATATTGGCGTGTATCGTTCAAAATCTGATAAATACATTATCATTTATAACGGTAGCACTCTCATCAGTGATTATCATATTCTGGAAGCCGATAATCCGGAAGGGGAGTTTCGTTCATTTTTCCCCCGAGATAAGGATCATGAATATTCCATTGAGCATTACAAAAATAAGTTTTATATCGTCACCAACTGGGATGCCATCAACTTTCGATTGATGGAAACGCCCGAGGATGCCACATCCAAGGAAAACTGGACAGAAGTGATTGCTCATCGTGATGATGTTTTGATTAGCAATATTGATGTATTTGAAAATCATTTAGTCATCAGCGAACGGATAGACGGTTTGCGACAGCTGCGTATTATTGATCAACGAACCGGAACTGAACATTATATGGATTTTGGTGAAGCTGTTTATGCTGCATATACACTCACCAACATGAGCTTTGTTACGAACGTTTTAAGGGTTGGATTTACATCCATGAAAACACCTTTTTCTACCATTGATTATAATATGAATTCCCGTGAATCCACTCTATTAAAGCAGACAGAAATTGTCGGTGGTTACGATCCAACTAATTATGAAACAGAGCGATTGTTTGCTACTGCCAGGGATGGGGAGAAGATTCCGATTTCCATTGTTTATAAAAAGGGATTCAAGAAAAATGGTAAAAGTAATTTGCTTCAATATGCCTACGGTTCCTACGGAGCAACAATGGATCCGACATTTAGTTCAACAAGGCTGAGTTTATTAGATCGGGGATTTATTTATGCAATCGCTCACGTTCGTGGCAGTCAAACGTATGGCCGCCCATGGTATGACGATGGAAAAATGTTTAATAAAATGAACACGTTTACCGATTTTATTGACTGTAGTAAATTTTTAATTGAGAAAAAATATACAAGTAAAGATCATTTGTTTGCGATGGGAGGAAGCGCTGGCGGTTTGTTAACGGGTGTAATAGTAAACATGGCACCAGATTTATATAAAGGTGTCGTTGCTGCAGTACCATTTGTAGATGTCATTAACACTATGCTGGATGAAACCATTCCATTAACATCCAATGAGTGGGATGAATGGGGAAATCCAAAGATTAAGGAAGAATATGACTATATCATGACATATTCTCCCTATGATAATGTAAACACCCAGACTTATCCAAATATGTTGGTGACCACTGGGTATTTTGATTCACAAGTACAATATTGGGAACCACAGAAGTGGGTTGCAAAACTCCGCGATATGAAAACAAATGATAATCTATTACTGATGCATGTGAATATGGAAGCAGGTCATGGTGGTAAATCCGGTCGTTTTCGCCGTTATCGGGAAGTGGCGTTGGAATATGCATTTATATTTGATTTAGTTGGGATTAAACGCTGATGAATAAAGTATTTAATAAACTCCTAATTCTAATCTTAATCCAAATTCTGCTTCCGACAGAAGCAAGCAGCCAACAGAGAAACAGACTTTTTTGGGATGGGGGTGATTGGAATCGTATTAATCAACTGGCAGGCGGTAATTTGAATATGGAGTATCGAATTAAAGCAGCATACGTCAATGGTGTCTTGGATGGGCGATTATTTTTTTATTTAAAAACCTGGGCTGTCGAGCAGGGACTGGCTGATAGTTTGTTTGCCGAAACAATTGACTATTTAAGTCCCAGAGAAATGGTTCGTTCATTAGATAATTTTTATGCAGACCCACTGATGGTATATGTTCCTCTTCCATCAGCCATGATCATTGCCAATATGTATGGAGAACGGATTCCGTTGAAAATTATTGATGCCTATATCCAGCAAACAAAATTCTGGATTAATGACCTTCACTTAAGGATGGATGAGCATAGCCCTGCAGAATTGCTTGAGGGTAAGTATAAAAAACATATAGAGAAAGAAGAAAGAAAAAGGAATAAGTAAGAAGGAAAATTGGAATTTAATTTTTTCCATATCCAACTTCCGAATCCTAATCCACTCTATAAAACCCAATCTCCGGATGATAAGTATATACTCGATAATCTCCGGAAAAAGTGATTTTACTTACATGGAATTTGTAAGTCGGAAATGGTTTTACCAGGTCTAAATATATATTTCGAGAAACAGTTCGGTTGTGGGAAAGAGCAGGATCGTTGGGTCCAATAATCATCATTCTCTTTTCTATTAACGTTTCCCCGTTATCCAATGAAAATACTAAAAACCCTTCCAGATGATTGATTGTGCGTTTGGATTCATTATCAATTTGGACTACAACACTCACCTGATTTTCATTTATAATACGAGGTCGCACATCGATAGTTAGTGGTTTTGCAGCCAAAAACCCGGTAAGTATGATTAAGAAACACAGCTTTTTCATGTGTAAACTTCGTGAACGTTTATGAAATAGAAAAGAAAAACTCTGCAACAAATTTTATAATGATTTGTACAATGTGAAACCTATGAATGAAGATCAATTTCGACAAACACTCGCCAAGTTAAACGATTCATTTTTATTGAAAAAAATTGGACAGGCGGATGGTGCATGGATTGCCATGGGCCGGTTAATGACGGGATCAGACTTAAATGATATCCAACGCGTTTTAAATAAAGAACCGTTTGAGTACAAAGTAACCTTCAATGAAGGTGAAATCGTTATCAGAGGCTCCGGGAAAAGTAATGTCATCCTCCGTATTCCAAAAATTTCAAACTTACATATGGGTTTGTTTATTGCTACAGTGTTAACCACACTTATTGCCGGCGCTATTATGGAAGGAGCGGACCTTTTATCCAATCCGTTGACGATTGTAAAAGGGATACCATTTTCATTTACGTTGCTCCTAATCCTGGGGTGTCATGAGTTTGGACATTACTACTATGCTATGAAACACAATGTGGATGCCACGCTGCCATATTTTATCCCTGCGCCGCCATTCATATTTCTAATTGGTACGTTTGGTGCATTTATTAAAATTAAGTCACCCATTTATAGGCGAGATGCGTTGTTGCAAATTGGTGCAGCAGGACCAATAGCTGGGTTTATCATTGCTGTACCGGCATTGATCATTGGGTTGATGCTTTCAAATGTTGTTGATGTAAGCAGTGGGCAGGTTGGTATTTTATTAGGAGATTCAATTCTCATGAAAATGCTGACATCCTTCATTTATCCTAGTTTGCCGGATGGAAAAGATATTTTGCTTCATCCGATTGCCTTCGCTGGTTGGATTGGATTGCTAGTGACTATGCTGAATTTGTTACCGATAGGTCAATTGGACGGTGGGCACATTGCCTACGCAATGCTTGGTAAAAAACAAGACCTTGTAGCTAAAATCGCCTTTTTCGCTCTCATTCCGTTAAGCTTTCTGTCGCCTAATTGGCTGGTATGGGGCATCTTAATTCTTATTCTTATGCGCACTACAAAACATCCTCCGATCCAGGATATTATATCACCACTTTCCAAAGAGAACAGAATTATTGGATACGTTTGTTTAAGCATATTTATTTTATGTTTTATTCCTGTACCATTTCAATTTCCGCAATGAGATTATTTTTAACATTTATTTTAATAAATACATTATTTAGTCAAGCGCGTGTCGGTGAGTGGCGTATCTTCACTTCACCATTAGAAATAGCTGATCTGGTAGAATTAGACTCCCTGTTGGTTTGTGCAACGAATGGAGGACTTCTGGTGTACGATCGTGATCTAAATTCATTTGATACCTACACAAAGTTGGACGGTTTAATGAATACACATTTGGCAGCAATTAACGTTGACCCATATAATCAAATTTGGGTTGGTGGGTCATCGCCAAATGGATTTATTCAGATTTTAGATAAATCATTTTCTGTCCAGAAAACATTCGATATGGATTTGACGGAGATTGCTGATTTTGCCATAACTGATTCAATTGCATTCGGAGCATTTTTACAAAACCAGGATTGGGGCATCATGGAATTCCGCAAGGACGATGAGCAATTTTTTTATAAGGATGTTTATAATAATTGGCTTGTCACGTTGAATCGGATAACTGGAATTGTTTTGGACGGTGAAAAACTTTTTGTCGGAACGGACCAAGGCTTGTTTATTGGTGACTGGAAAAACTCAAATTTGAAAGATCCTGCCAATTGGGTTCAACATAGTATACTAACCGGAAATATATCAGTTTTCCGTCGTTTCGGCGATGTCATTGTAATGATTATGGATAAAGATATTTATACATTCGATTTGGAATCGACAGAAGCTGAATTAAAATGGGACTATTATCATGATTCTTATTTATTAAATGATATCGTATTAGATAAGGATGATGAACTATGGGGGGTACTAAACAGAACATTCATTAAGATGAATTCTTCCGCAACCGCTTGGGCCAAAAAACCCGGGGAAATACTAAAACGAATTTTTACATTAATGGACGGAAGCATTGTTGTCGGAACAACAACAGGATTACTTTTTTTGGATGAAGACAGTCGTTCGTTTACAAGGCAAAAACCAAATGCCATGGCCACAAACGAAGTATCAGCAGTTCATGTATTAAGTGATGGACGCCTGGTCGCCGGATCTAGAAAAGGATTAATGATTAAGGAACAAGAAGGATGGAGAAATATTGTTGGTATCAACGGTAATGAATTGATCATCCATGAAAACAGGGATTATTCCAGATTTGTTGCAGATACTATTCCGGTTCACTTTGGAAATTATATTGCTGATATTGAAGAAGGTCCGGATGGTCTGCTGTATTGTGGTATACGCGGAACATATCCGGAACCTCGACGTCATGGTGGTGGAATTATTGTAATCGACATAGATGATCCTGCGAATTTTACTTTAATTGACACAAACCATCTGGATTATTTTGCAGATGAATATCTGATTGTGAAAGACATTGCGAGAGATGCCGCTGGTAATCTCTGGATTGCAGATACGTATGCCACCACGAATTTTGAACCCATTAAAGTCCTGAAACCCGATAATATTTGGGGAGCATATAGTGTAATTGAATCTGGTAATACATTGAGTCTTACACCGAATTCAATTGATTTTGATTCCTGGGGTAGAGTGTGGATTGGATCGTTTGAAGACAATAATAATGTGGGCGGCGCAAGAAACGGTGGCGTTACCATGCTGGATTATACAGGAGATCCTACCGATCCGGAAAAAACTGAATGGACAAATGTAAGTGTAAATACGGATGCATCAACAAATACCGTATGGTCATTGGGCATTAATAGTAATGATATATTGTATTTATTATCACCAAAAGGATTAAACGGGCTAACATTGCAATTTTCAAACGATAACCCAATTCAGAATTACAGCTTTACGTACTACCCCAATATTTCATTTAGTCTAGGTTCAAAATTGAGAATTGATCCACGGGATAATGTGTGGGCTTGTTCGCCTTCAAAAGGGATTTACGTTCTAACATCTTCAGCGACTTATTGGCCGGATATTAATGGGATAACGGAGGACAACAGTTTTTTACTCTCAGATGCAGTTTCATCTGTGGCATTTGATGGAAAACAGGGCTTGGCATATATCGCCACTCAAAAAGGGATAAATGTCCTGAAAATTCCATTTGCAGAAAAGAATAAAACCTATTCATCCGCCGTTGTATTTCCCAGCCCATTTCGTGTGCCAAGTGATGTTCCGTTAACCATTGATGGATTAATGGATAATTCATCCTGTAAAATAATGACTCTTACCGGCCGAGTATTGAAGACGATAAAATCCAGACCGGAAGTGGAGGGTTTCCAGGCATTTTGGGATGGGAAAGATGAGTCCGGACGTTGGGTCGGAACTGGAGTATATCTTATTGCTGTGTATGATGAAAACGGGGCATCTTCATTTTTAAAAATTGCAGTCATTCACTATTAGATGGTCGTCAGGACAGTTAAAAATACAATCAAAGTTGTTATCGGTGTCATTCTGGTCATCATCGGAATCATTGGTGGTTTTATACCCATTTTCCAAGGATGGATCTTTGGAATACCAGGATTACTTTTATTGAGTTCTGTTTTTCCACCACTACGAAAATGGGTGGAACATATGAAGGAAAAAATTAAAAGTAAAAAAACTACTGATTAAATCTTCACCCTCGCCTGCTTCAAGTCCCAAATATAATCGTCAACCATCTAAATCTAAACAAACAATTATATTATCATTTATTGGTATACAACAAAAACTGAAAAGCAATATTTTCACTCAAAACAGACCGGTTAAATCCATTTTGTTATTAAAATAATAAATTATTTTGAGTAGGGAGTAATTAAACTGTACTATTATTCACATTGAAAATATATGTATGTTGGCATTAGAATCACTTACTGTTACCTAAAAAGAAAATGAAACTCCATCCAAAAGTACTTTCCTTGGTTTTGGGGATTCTCATAATCTCCATGGCAGTACTCTCGATTCCTCTATACTGGTATTTACGAAGTGCTTTAGAAAAGGAATTAGATAAACGTCTTTTAAGCGCTGCCTTAGTTATTTCTAATAATCTGAATGAAGACTTTATTGACATCCTGATTAAAGAACCTGAGTTACCCCACGTTAGAGAGAAATTCGAAAATGAATTAGTAAAATTCGCAATGGTTGAAATTTATGGTGTCTCCATATATAAAAAAAATGGAGTATTATTAGCTAAAAGGAATTTTCAGGATGTGGAAGTAAATGGATTACAGCCATTATTATTATCTTTTACAAAATTGATAAAAAACCAGTCTACGGTATCAGAAATATTTGAGCTAGACAATGGTATATTTGTCAAAGCTGCAGCAGTTCCTTATAAATTAAATGGTCATACATCAGCTATTGTAATAGTATGGGCTGGAGCAGAATTCATGACAGTCATCGATCAAATTCTTGGAAGTATTTTCTGGATAATACTTGTTACAATCATTGTGGCTGTTAGTTTAACAATTGTTTTTTCCCAATCATTAATAAAACCGGTTAAAGCACTTTCATATTATGCCAAATCTATTGAGAAAAATATTCATACAGAGCCGATTAATCTTAACAGACAGGATGAGTACGGAGATTTGAATAGATCTCTCATCGATATGCACACGGAAATTAAAAAGCATGAACAATCGACAAAACAACTGCTGTCAGGTATTGCCCATGAAATAAAAAATCCACTTGGTGGTATGGAAATATATGCAGGATTGTTGAATGAAGAATTCTCTAAAAATCCCTTGAACAGGAATTTTAAAGAACATAAATCATACCTTAAAAAAATAACACAGGAACTCCACCATCTAAAGCAAATTGTACTTGAGTATCTGGATTATGCAAGACCTGCCGGAAGTACAATAGAAAAGGTATCTATTCAATCGGTTTGTGAAGATGTATTTCGAATACTCCAGCCTGAAATGAAACAGAAAAATATTCATTATCATCTTACAGGGGAAGGAGTTGTTTTAGGTGATAAATCAAAAATTAGAAGAGTTTTTCTGAACCTGTTGAAAAATAGTTATGAGGCAGTTGATGAGTCTGGAGAAATTGGTGTAAATATTCAAAATTCAAATGAGAGTATAAAAATTAAGGTTTTTGATAATGGGAAAGGTATTTCCAGCGATGACTTAGAAAAAATTTTCAACCCATACTTTACCACACACGAAAAAGGATATGGTCTTGGTTTAACTATAGTAAAAAATATTGTTGATGAAATGAATGGCACGATTATTGTCGAAAGTGAAATAGGAAAAGGAACTAATCTTATATTGGAGTTTCCACAGAAAAAATCATGAGAAGGAAAAAAGAAATAACTATTTTAGTCATTGAAGATGACACCACCATGAGAGAAGGAATTCAAACCGTTTTGGAAAAGGAAGGTTTCAAAGTATATTCTGCTGTAGACGGTTTGGAAGGCACACGATTTTTTCACGAACATAAGCCAAATCTGGTAATAACAGATTTAAGGCTTCCCGGGAAAAGCGGCATGCATCTTTTACGTGAGTTTCAAGAGAAATCACCATCTGTGCCTATTATTCTTATATCTGCTTATGGAACAGTAGATTTAGCTGTTAATGCTCTAAAATCAGGTGCGAAAGATTTCATAGCAAAACCTTTTTCTATCGACGAATTAAAATCAAAAGTTTTTCAGATTATTAGTGATCTATCAGTAGATCCATCGCCAAGTGAACCAAAAGCTACCTTTCATGGGATGGTTGGTTCTTCACAAGAAATGAAGAAACTATACAAGCAAGTAAAGCAAGTGGCAATAGTAAACAGTCCTGTGTTGATTACCGGAGAAAGCGGGACAGGAAAAGAGTTGATTGCCCGTGCAATTCATCTTGAAAGCGAAAGAAAAGATAAACAATTTCTTGCAGTTAACTGCGGTGCATTCTCCGATACCCTGCTGGAAAGTGAACTATTTGGCCATGAAAAAGGTGCATTTACTGGAGCGATTAGACAGCATAAAGGTATTTTTGAACAGGCAGATAGTGGTACAATTCTCCTGGATGAGATTGGAGAAGTATCACAGAAAATGCAGGTAAAATTATTGAGGGTGCTTCAGGGGAATCCATTTCAGCGTGTCGGTGGTTCTCACGAAATATCAGTGGATGTTCGGGTGATTGCTGCAACTAATCGGAATATGAAAGAAGCCATAAAAGCTAAGCAAATGCGCGAGGATCTTTATTTCCGCTTGAATGTCCTGCCAATAGAAATACCACCACTGAGGGATCGTCAATCGGACCTTCCTGAACTCATAAATTATTTTATAGATATGAAATGTAAAAGTTTAGGAAAAAAACATCCCATCGTTCCTGACGAAGCTATTAATAAACTTATCCAATATTCATGGCCCGGAAATATTAGAGAATTAGAGAATTTTATTGAGAGATTACTCATTTTTACAGATGGAGATAAGATAAATGCTAGCAATATTTATTTTGATACTGTAAGTGAAGAAATTATGGGTAGATCCGACAATCTGAATGATGTTCTGGAACAAACTGAATATGAAATGATTACAGATGCTCTAAAAAAATCCGGTGGAATAAAACAAAGTGCTGCGAGGAGACTTGGTATCAAGACCAGCACTCTATACTATAAAATGGAGAAATATAATATAAGTGGATCCAGTACTGGATCCACCGGAGAATCCGAGTAAAATATCATGGCTAAACCTCTGTACCAATCGTTCCTGACCTGGGGAAAATTATCCATTGTTTTTTATATTTTTATAGGTGGCTACATTTATTCACAAAATTTGGTTAATTCTTGGGAAAAGTACTCATCCATTGATAGCAAAATATCCAAAGCAAATTTTCAAAAAAATCAATTAGAACAACAACAATATCTTCAACAGGAAGGAATTCGGAAATTACAAGAATCATCTTTTTGGTATAATGGTTGGTACATTAAAATGCTGCTATCTCGGAAAAGTACCGACCAATTAATATTGGCAGATTCTATTCAAGCTATTCATTTGCGTATTGAAAAACTGACTCATGAACGAAAAAATGTATTTAATAATTTAATAAACACATATAAGCATATACTTTTAGACTCACTCGCCGGAAATAATTTGTCCATGATAGAAAAACTCAATGCTGTTATGCTTGGGCGATGGTTGATGGATAGACCCAAAGAAAACATAAATCTACCGGACTATGCATATATTATGGATAGCCAATACGATGACATTGGAATAAAAAATATTGTGATGAAGGATATGAAAATTCTTCTGGAACAAAAAATATTCTTGATTGACTCCCTCTTGGATGAACGAAGATTAGAAAATGAATTAGCCGAACGATTAAGTGAATTCCACCACGATCTTGAATTGCAAATGGAATCTGAGATGGATATAAGTACGTCGGATAATAGAATAGGGTTTGCTGTAGAAGCATTCGCATCTGATGGTGAATATACAACACAAATCAGTGCAGACTACTTTGAATCAGATCTTATAAAAAACAATGAAAATCGATTTGTTTCTTTAGGTTTTGGTCCCCTTTTAAAAACCGATAAAACATATCAAATGGGGTTTGAGAAAAATCTAAACAATGGCGAATTGGTAAACCTAAAATCTAAACGTCAACAGTATCAGGAACTTCTTAAAAAGATTGATAAAGAATTGAATTATTAAGCAGATAAACTCCCGGTCCAAAGAAAAATTATTTTATAATAATGTATAAAGGTAAGTTACAATTTTGTTGCTCTGGGGTTAAATTATTCTTACTTATTGTTTAATGGTAAATGCCTTTAATGGAAAAATTATTTAGACTATTATTTTGTTCAACATTTTTATTAATTCCACTATTAGCCGTGGAGGGTCAACTACTTTTTTCCCCCTATTATGATTCAAATGTTCAGGAAAAGATTTCTGAACAAAAACAAACATATGGTCTGAAACTAAGAGGCAGCCTTTGGTTCAAATCAAAAAAATCTCGATATAACTTTTACGGTAATATCTTAGGACAATCCTTTTTTGATGCTCTTTTATTTGATGAATCAAAAATGGTAATTAATTCTGAAATGGGATTGGTTTATTTCCTTTCACCTACACTCCAAATACGAAACCAATTTGTATCGTTCAACAAATCCTTTTTCGGACAATCTCGATCTTATAAATGGATGAACTATAATCTCCAGATGGAAAAAAATATCCATTCTCAATTTTCGTTTATTTTGGGTTATTCAACTAAATCAACTCTTATCTCCATCCCAACTGCCATAAAGTATAATGAAAGCAGCATCTCGATTGGTGAAAGATATAAAATTAGTTCTAAAATTATTTTAGAAGGCTTTTTGTCAAAAAGTTTGATTCATTTCAATAATTATAAAGCTCGAGTACTCAAAGAAGAAGTCATAGTAATTGATCCATTGCTGAATCAAAGTGACAGATCACTGCAGGGGACACTTCATTTAAGATACCATAGCGACATAATTGCGGGTGGATATATCGGATATGAAATAGTTAAATCTAATAGTGTAATAGCAGTTTATGATCAAGCAAGTGTCAGGATTTATTTATCAGGACGTTTAGGAAAACAAAGTTATTATCATTTTGTTTTTCAAGGGATAGATAAAAATTATCGCTATCCATCTTTAATTGGTATTAGTTATTTTCGAGATCCGGAAGAATCGATTCAAAACAGGACATATGTTCAGCTGGAACGTATATTAAAAAACGATATAGTCGTATTTTTTCAAATAAGTTATTTGCAAAATGAAACATTATCGAATCGGCAATACTACAATAAATCGATTTTCGAATTCGGAATTAAATATACGTTTTAGTTATTTTATTTCAGATTTCTGATGAAACTATCAGTTTTCTGAAACATTCATTTTCAATTTTATCATTTCTACTAATAATTATATTTTTTTTATTTACTGCATTTTCACGGGTATAATGAATCTCTTTTTAATTCGGCTTTAATATAACTGTTACTATGGCATGGAGATTGAAGTATAAATAATGATTACTTAGGACTGTTATCAAGTTTGGAATAAAAAAATCTTAACTAACAATTTTGAGGTTTAATTATGGGAAAAACTATTTTCAATTCAATCGCTGCTTTAATAACTGCGATGATTTTTTTCAGTAGTTGTGAGGATGTGATAACGGATAACCAAAATGATGAAAAACAATTTACGGCAGATGGAAATTATACAACGGAATTCTTAGGTGCGAATGGATCAGGGGGTGATTATTATCCCGGGACAGAGAATTTTGGCGAACTTACATATAATGAATTTGTCTATGCAACAGAAGATAATTTGTCAACATTTGGTGTTGATGTAGATGGAGGATCATACACATTTGGGCGAAAGAAAATAAATGAGGGCCATCTACCACCTGAAGCGTCTGTACGGGTTGAGGAATATATCAATTATTTTCATCAGGATTATCTTGCCCCTGTTTCGGATCCATTTTCAGTCATGGTAGATGGCGCTCCATCTCCCTTTCGCGGCGATAGTCTGCATATACTTCGCATTGGACTTCAAGGTCGGAAATTATCAGACGATGAACTGCGCCCCTGGAATCTGACATTCCTCGTAGATATTTCCGGTTCCATGACATCCCGAATTGATCTGGTGAAAGAAAGTTTATATATCCTATTAGATAATATGAGGGAAAATGATCAAATCTCTATCTGTACGTATGCCGGTAGTGTTGGGACGGTGTTAACGCCCACGACATTACAAAATAATGATGTTGAAAGTATCAAGGGCATTATCGCTGATTTGCAAGCCGGGGGAAGTACAGCAATGGCATCGGGAATCCAGAATGCGTATAATGTTAATATGTCCGGATTTTTAGAGGATGGTGTGAATCGAGTAATCGTTTGTTCCGATGGAGATGCAAATGTGGGTTCTACCAATCATGAAGATATATTGGATATGATATCATCCTATGTTGATGAAGGGATCACTCTTTCAACATTGGGCTTTGGGCAAGGCAATTATAATGATTATATGATGGAACAACTGGCGGACAAAGGAAACGGAAACTACTACTATATCGATTCTCTGATTGAAGCAGAACGGTTGTTCCAAGATGAATTGATTAGCGTAATGGAAATCATTGCCAAGGATGTAAAAATCCAGGTTGAATTCAACGAAAATACCGTAATTCGTTACCGTTTGATCGGTTATGAAAACCGGAATATTGCCGATGAGGATTTTGAAGATGAAACAACAGATTCAGGTGAAATTGGAGTAGGTCATACTGTCACTGCTTTATATGAATTAGAATTGTCGGGTAATGGAACGGGAGATCTGGGAACGGTTCATTTGCGTTACAAATTGCCGAATGGCGAATCAGATATTCCGGTTGATATTGCCATATCCCGGGGAATAATGTCTGATTCGTTCTCTTCAGCCAGCGACCGATTTCGATTTACGGTTGGTGTTGCGGAATTTGCTGAACTTTTAAAAGGAAGTCCATACGTGAATACATCATTTAATGATGTTGAAGTGCTTGTGGAACAGGCTGTCTCCGGCAGTGATGAACGGGATGTTGAGCTTTTGGAATTAATCCGAATAGTTCAAACATTTGATTAAATGAGAGAAAAGATGAAAAAATAAATGAAAAATGTAGGGGAGAACTAAAAATGATAATTCAAAACCACAATGTAAAACAAACTCTTTGGTTGCTGTTTTGCGCCATTACATTCTTATCAATTGCATCTGCGCAACTCATTTCGCTAAAAACCGTACCCGTTGCGACAGGGGACCAGTTTTTGATTTTCCCGTCACAAAACCTCAGTATGGGAAATGTCTCAATTGCTTTGGAAGATTCCCTCCTCGATCCGTTTATCAATCCAGCGAAAGGGATATATATCAATGGATCGCAAATGTTCAGTTCGCCTGTTTTCTACAGTTTTTCTAATAATGATGGTACCGCAAGGACTTTGCCCATAGGTGTAATGCAAAGTTCATCAAAGTGGTTTGCCGGATTCATTTTGGCAATACAGGAATTAATGGTTATTAACCCACAGGATTTCCGATTTGGCATTAGACCAACATTTTCAGGTTCACGTCTGTTGAATAATTCAGCAAATAATATATATACATCTGGATTTCTCGGTAAGAGGATACCACAGTTAAATCTTTCAATCGCAGGTAGTATGTTTTGGGCAAAATTGAATGCTCTCGAAGGAGTTGATCTTTTGTATATGAATAGTCAAAAAATTGAACAGTCAGGCACCATTACTGATTATAGAATTGGTATATTCGGTGAATTAAAAGGGGAAAGGTCATACGAGATACTCTTTTTATTTAATGAAGTTGATATGATTCATAACGTCTCCTATAGGGATTGGGTTTGGGATGAAGATACAGGTTCATCCTGGGTGACAAGAGTAGAAAAAAATCTTGATCATACCGTCACATGGGGAATCCATACGAGATATGTTCAACCTTTGGATAAGGATGGCGTCCGGGCCGGCGGAATACTAACTATCAATCGAAAATCTCACCCCAAAATTCCTAATTATGAGATTATGAATATTCCCAGAGATCCTGGAAATACTTGGGCATATAATTTTGGGTTTGGTGTCTCTATGACGGAAGATAGATCTACCTTTGGAATTGATTTAATCTATGAACCTATCTGGAGTAACACTTGGGCAAATACGGATACGGCAATGGAGACAGAAAGTGGAAAGATTATTCCTGCCGGAGGTAAGACAGTTGAAAACGACTTCGAATTCGCCAATTGGTTGGTTCGGGTTGGTCTCAGACAAGATAATGATCGTTTTGGATTGCAATTAGGCTTACAAATGCATTCATACTTATATTGGCTAAAGCAGGAAAATAATATTGAGGAATCCAATAGAAACCAGAGCGAGAGTTGGATAGAGTGGGTACCAAGTTGGGGAATTACTGTTAAGTTTCCTAGTTTTGATCTACGGTATATGGGTCGTTCTACCGCCGGAACAGGTCGTCCCGGTGTTGAGCAACAAAACTGGGGATGGGCTGTACTATTCGATCAAAGTTATACCGATTTCATCATTGCTCCAAGTGGTCCTTTATCACTCGAAGAAGCTCGCGTGACGACGCATCAGATTACGGTATCTGTACCTTTGAATCGATGAGTGAAAATTTTATAAGTAACTAATTGTGGGTTATGTTTACATTATTGCTTGTTGGGTTTTGTGAAAACAATGATGGAGTATTAATAAACTCGCAAAAGTATAAGATGAAAATATATACGTATAACCTGATGAAATATTTCTAAAAATATATTTTCAATTAAACTGTAGGAGTCATGATGAAAAAATTAATAAAAATTTATTGCGTATTGTTTGCAATGAGGGTGTTTGCCTGGTATCCGGATTATACTGTCATGGTTACTGATTTTCCTTTGCCCTATGATTTTCTAAAACCTATGAGTTTTCAAACTGTAAGGCTAAAAGCTATGGGAGAACATTTTCTATATTTATATCGAAACCCTGTGGATAATATATTTCAAAATCCCGCATACTTAAGTTTAAATAATGGGCAGCTAATTTATGTTGATATAGCAGGTGAATACTTCGATCGGAAAAATGAAAATGATGTGTTGCCAATGTATCCATACTATAAGAAAGATCTGGTCTCTTTAACTGTTGTACCACCGACTTATTCTTGGTCACCATACCATTATACCAATGAACCACCTGATAATGAACCTTTAATTTCATTATTTTACGCGCTCAAAATTGGTGGAAAATCAAAGCCCATTGGTTTAGGGTTCAGTTATGAATATTTTTATGATCAATTGGAATTTTATCAACCATATTGGCACTGGTACGACTGGCGGGGATATGATGCGCTTAGTAGTAGTTGTACATATATTAGTTCAGAAATAGTGAATCAATATCCGGGTCGAATGGTTGATTTCGATAACAATACACTTACTGGTAGCGGTTACAGGATAAACACATTTTTTTCTTACGATTTAACCAAATCACTAACGGCAGGATTGCGGTATGGAATACTTAAAAAAAATTCTGATGGTAATTTTAAGAAAATTAATAGGTACACTGATATTGTATGGCATGATGAATATTCATATTATGATGAAGTTCTGATTTACCAAGATCAGAAATACTCGATGTCGGATTTATCATTTGGATTATTATGGAATAAAAATGAATCCAATTTAGGGATGACTATCGGTTACAATTTTGGAGAAATCAACAGCGACTATTTGGAAACGGATACAACTAATTTTATCAGCTATTATTTTTATGGTCCGGATACTATTAATTATGATGAAAATAAAAACCACAGTTCATCTATATCCGATAAAGAGTGGCATTATGATGGAAATACACTGTACGGCAATCTCCACGGTAAATATAAGTTAAATAAGGATATGACTATTATTTGGTCCATTTATAGCGAAAATCGTAATGCTGATTTGATAGAAGAGGAATTGATGAACCGTCACAGTTTTGATAAGAGTCATTATTATTCCAGGTGGGACAGTACTGTTTGGAAATCATCAAATATATCTTTTGCTCATATTGATCGCTCAGGGATCGGAGAATATTCCTTTAAGCGTAATCGTTTCAGTATCGGCGTAGATTTAATTGTATCGCCAAAAATCCGTTTTATCGGCGGTTTAGTCATGGATCACCGCTTTGATAAAAAAAATGCAGATGAACCGCTAATCGGGCGTAAATATTGGTCATATGAAGGAAATAACTACCAAGAATTATCAACCTATAGTAGAGATCAAAAAAATGATAAACGTATTCTCTGGTATCGGAATGAGCAATATCGTACTGTAGCTGTTCCTACTGGGTTAATTCTTCAAGCAGATGAACATGTGGAGATACAGTTGGGTATTACAAAAATATTCAAAAAAGTGAATATTGATGAGGGATATGATATGATTATTTATCACAAAATGATAACTGAAACGGAAAATGGTACAACTACAACCACCAGTGATTCTGACTATGTTGAAAGTCATAGCTTTCCAGGTATAAAGAAATTTATAAATAAGTTTCTTTTTAATGCCGGTGTTTCAATTAAATATCATGACCGGGTTCGAATTACGTGTGCAATTAAAGAATCTCTTTTTAAACCTAGTTATTTCAAAATCGGTGTAGAATTCAGTTTTTGAATCAGTTGTGAAATTTTTTACAAAAGAACAAACTTCCTTAAACCTGAAGACACATCAGATCACTGTATCTATACCTTTGAATCGATGAGTTGAATATTTTATGAGTAAACTAATTGTGGGTAATATTTACATTTTCACTTGTGAATTTTCTATTTTAACGTTCGATGTATTCAGGCAATAAACCGAATTCACTTTCTAATTCTTCAGCTATTTGTTGTATCATTATTTTTCGTTCATCATGGTGCATGAATGCGCTTTTCATAGCAATAATGGTGAATTCACGGAAATCATGAAGTCCAAAGCCAAATAATCTCCTGGATAAAAGAAATTCATCCGTCAATGTCGTTCCGGACATTAAACGGTTGTCGGTATTTAAGGTGACACGAATTCCCTGATTATAATAATATTTGATTGGGTGGTATTTCAAGGATCGGATCGATTTGGTTTGCCAGTTGGATGTGAGACAGATTTCCAGGGGAATTCGATGATCAATAACGTAATTCATTAAATCTTTGTCTTCTTTTAATCGCGTACCATGTCCTATTCTATGGGCGCCGCAATAATGGATCGCTTGATGAATCGATGCCGGTCCGAACGCTTCCCCTGCGTGGATAGTGGCATTAATATTATTGTTTAAAATCATATAAAATGCATCTCGATGATCTTTCGCTGGAAAATTTTCTTCAGCGCCGGCAAGATCAAATCCCACAACACCTCTGTTTTTGTAGCGTACTGTTAAGTCAGCCAGTTTTAAGGAAACATCAGCTGAAATGTTTCGAATACCGCAAACGATAATACCGGACTTAACTCCAAAATCATTTTCCGCTCTTTTTAACCCCGCTTGAACGGCATCAACCGAATCAGCCGGTGTCATATCTTTTTTGTTATGAAGAATAGGTGAATATCGTATTTCAATATAGCGCACATTCTCTTTTGCAACATCTTCGATCAACTCATAAGCGCATCTTTCCAGACTCTCCGGTGTCTGCATCACGCTTAATGTTATATCAAATCGAGCTAAATAATCCTCTAATGATCCCCTGGTGTTCCCTAAAACAAGTATTTTTTCCAGGTCTTTGATATTTGTTGCAGGGAGAGAAACTTTATCTTGTTGAGCCAAGTCCAATATGGTTTCTAACCGCAGACTCCCATCCAGATGGCAATGGAGCTCAACTTTGGGGAGTCGCTTAAGTAATGAGTGAGTAATTCTCATTTTTTAGTTACTGTGCGAAAGAGCCAAACCATAACACCAATGAAGGCAATGGGTCCAAGAAAACCCATTCCATGAAGAGTGGGCCACCAATCCTTATCAGCGGTAAGAAAAATAGGTACCGCTACGAGTATTCCCATGAGTGCTTCACCGGTGATGAGTCCGGATGCCAGGAGTAAACCCCTCTTTTCTGTTGCTTTGGTAGCACCGGACATTTTTCCTAAATGATTAATCATGCCGCCGATAAAAATGGGAACAGTCAATTCAATGGGTAGATAAATGCCGACTGCCACTGCCAAAACGGGAATGCGAAAGTCCGAACCGCGTTTTTCCTGACGAATATCCATCAAAATGATAACGACACCAATGATAGCGCCAATAAAGACAAAATTCCAGGGAAGATTTCCTGTAAAAACACCCTCAGCAACCGATTTCATCAACGTTGCTTGGGGAGCCGAAAGAGTGGGGGAACCAATCGTATAGGCTGTATGCAAAATATCCAGTACAAGCCCCAAAACCACTGCGGCGCTTAGGGTGCCCACAATCTGCATCACCTGTTGTTTCCACGGTGTAGCGCCAACGATGTATCCCGTTTTCAAATCTTGCATATTATCGCCTCCGATGGCGGCTGCACAACATACAACTGCTCCAACCATGATGGCTCCGGCGGCTCCAACTCCTGAATCTGTACCAAGCAAAAGCAGCAAAAGTAACGAAGTAAAGAGGATCGTTGCGATGGTAACGCCGGAAATGGGATTATTGGACGATCCCACTACACCGGCCATGTATGCGGCAACGGCAGAAAATAAAAATCCGAATATGATCATAACAATCGTAAGTAGTAATGCAATACCCACCGACTGTATAATGCCAACATATAACAGGAAAACAGGGATTAATAAAAGCAGAATCACAACTCCTACATATGTAATAGGGATATCCCTTTCTTCTCTGGGTACATCGCCACCGCTATTCGCATGTTTAACTGCATCAAGACTGGCTTTGATACCGAGAATCAGCGGTTTGAATAATTTTATAAGCGACCAAATACCGCCGATAACCATTGCTCCAACACCCATGTAACGAATCTTTGAATTCCAAATCGTCCAGGCAGCATCCATGGGATCACCTTCAAACCCGTTTATAGCTGAATAAATTGGAATCGCAACCGCCCAGGAAATGAGTCCGCCGGCCACCACAAGGATGCCGATATTCCTGCCGACAATATATCCCACAGAAATCAAAGCAGGGGACAGACCCGTACCGATACCAAAGATGGATTGACCGACTGTAAAGGCTCCTTCCATAGCTGCATGCCATATGGTAAACCCCTGTTGACAAATCTTCATTCCAGCGCCAACGATTCCGGCAATTCCAATTATTTTCAAACCACCGGCAGCATCTGGTTTTTCGCTGGATCGAGCTTCTTCTCCAGCTTTTAATATTTCTGCTGTGGCAATTCCTTCTGGATATTTTAGTTTAGCAACGACGATTAACGCTCTTCGTAACGGAATGGTAAACATGACTCCAATGATGCCGCCAATGGCGGCGATTTTTGCTACTTCCAAATAGTTAAACGATTCCCAATAACCCATTAATACCAAAGCTGGAATGGTGAAAATCACACCAGCTGCAAGTGATTCTCCGGCAGAAGCAGCCGTTTGAACAATATTATTTTCTAGTATATTTGATTTCTTAAATAAAGACAAAACTCCCATAGAAATAACCGCTGCCGGGATGGAAGCGGACACAGTCATTCCCGCAAAAAGACCCAAATATGCATTGGCTCCGGCAAGGATCATGGAGAGGAGAATACCTAAGAAAATTGCTTTAACAGTTATTTCTGGAAGAGGTTTATGGTTAGACATCAGGATTCCTTGGTTTATTATCATATAAGATAGACAGGAAACTCATTGTCCGTCAAGATATTGGTGGATGGTTATATAATGGAAAATGTATAAGGGAAGATGTGTGATGGAAGATGGGAGATGTATAATTAACTGCTTTCTAAAGGCTTGGGTGAATGATTGAGCGAGATCTTTTAAAAAAATCCATTTTAAAAAATAGGAGGGACATTGCCAAAGAATCCCCCTTTATCAAAGGGGGCAAGGGGGTTATATTTTATATGGAGTTAAAACATATGAAAATCTATTATAACCCAAAACTAAAACAACTTGCCAGAAACCTCCGAAATCACTCCACACTTGCAGAAGTATTGCTATGGGTTCGTTTAAAAGGCAGACAAAGAATGGGTTATCAATTTTCAAGGCAGAAGCCAATTGGTAATTACATCGTTGACTTTTATGGCTCAAAATTAAAACTTGTTATTGAAATAGATGGTGAAAGTCATTTTAGGAAAGAAAAGAGTGATGCAGAAAAACAGACCTTTTTGGAATCTATTGGATTAACAGTGTTGAGGTTTGATGATGATCAAGTAAAACAAGATATGGAACGAATGAATAATGCGCTCATAGGTATTAGCGGAAAGCGGTTGATGTACAGCCAACCATAAAGGGAGGTAAATCGAATAAGGAGAAAGCGATTGACGAAAAAGAAGAAACCAGATCAGAAAAAACAAGAGAAAGACATAGAAAAGGTGCCCTTTAATGACTTTATAGAGGCATTGTTAGAGGTTCCATCAAAGCCAGCTCCAAAAAAGCGGAAGCCTTCAAAAAATGATTCCTAAATTCTTACAATGCAAAAGCTTACGGAGACCCCCATCCCCAGAATTAACTTGTTTTTGGAGGTCCACGCGCCCTATATTCAACACGCGAAACGGTGTTTCTGGAGTAAGTTCTTACAGCCATCGTTTTAATGAAGGCCGGTGTTACTGCACCGGCCTTTTCCTTTACTTTAAGTTTACAATTTTTTATACTTTCTTGTTAGTCGACGACCTTTCGTCTGTACCTTGTTTTTAACTCTAAACCTTGTTAGGACACTGTGAATACTAGGTTCAATTTCCCCGCCTCTGTTGTCGATTTCATCAGAATCGAAAGCGGATCGGCCTTTGATTAAAAATTCCTGTATAGTTATCCATCTGTTAGGCGAATCATTAAGCAGTTTGTTCACAAATTCGGTAGGAGTAAGAACGGAACTATCCGATTTTTCTCCGTTGCCTTTCCTGCGCGTGGTTACGCCGAGAAGCGCATCGAAGTGTTCAATGCGTTTGTTGTAATTCTCAACTTCTTGCAAACAGAGTTTCAATTGTTTTTCGGTGTCTCTCTTATTTTTCTCTAATTCCTTGCGTGTATTATCGCTGAAATCAGGCAATTCTATGTTTTTAATATTTTTCATGATTGGTAAGTTAGTAAAATAAAGAGATAGACGCAATAATAAAAGACAATAGAACAACGTGAATATTATAGTTTTTTCAATAACTACATAACTTCAATAATATTAACAGATACGATACACAATACTGCTTGAGATGTACGTATTTGTATGCTTTTATTGGTAATTCAATACCCTAAAAAGAAGATAGGGAAAACAAATGTAATTAGCAAATGGGTTTGTCAAGTATATAATCGCCTTTTTTTTAAGGGGGACTTTGCCCATGAATTCCCCTTTATCAAAGGGGGCAAGAGGGTTATATCAAAAATAGAGAAAACACCAATATAGACATGCTATATGATGACGGACACCAAAAAAGTCATGTTACCTCCAATCATTCAAATGTTCTATCATTGTTTCGAGAATTGACTTAATTTTAAAAGCATCGAACGGGGTGCTATTCCGAATTTGATGGAATTGCTGAGATAACACCCTCAAACCTGATCTGGATAATGCCAGCGTAGGAAAAACAATGAAACACCTTACTTACCTAACAATTTTTCTTTTTGCATCTGCATGTCTGTACTCTCAAGTCAATGGATTAGTCGTCGATGCTGAAACCAATGAATCCCTTATGGGCGTGAACATAACCGGTGAATTTTCAGGAACATCAACAGATAAACACGGCCAATTTTTCATCGATTCGCAAGAGGGAGAGGAACTGACCTTTTCCCATATAGGTTATGAAAAAGTAATCGTTCCTGCAAAGGACGGGATGGAAATCAGACTGCATGCGATTGTTTTAAAAAGTACTGAAATTATCGTAAAGGCGGGATTGACGGCAGAAACACTGCAGAGATCAACGTCCAGTGTGACAGTATTAAATACTGCATCCATAAAACGGACTGACGGGAGTCATTTCCAGGATGTGATGGAAACAATTCCAAATTTGAATGCAGCGGGAGGGACCAGCCGCCCCCGTTTTTTCCAGATTCGCGGCATCGGGGAACGGAGTCAATATTTTGCAGAAGGACCACCCAATTTTTCAGTGGGTTTTGTAATAGACGATATTGATTTGAGCGGACTGGGCATGGCCGGACTTCTTTATGATTTGGAACAGATTGAAGTTTTTAAGGGACCTCAATCGTCTATTTTTGGTCCAAATGCTCTGGCGGGTCTCATCAGCATGAGGTCCACAAATCCGGTTGACACATTTTCTGCTCATATTAAACTAACAGGTGGTACGGATAATATTCAGAGGCTTAACGGAATGATAAATATTCCCTTGGGAAATGCCTTTGCATTAAGAGTAGCCCTTGAATCGGGATCTGGCGACGGTTTCCGAACGAATAAATTCTTAAATAAAACCAATACGAACGGACGTAAAGAAAATATTATTCGAGAAAAACTCCTTTTCCAGCCTAATGAGAATTTTCACGCAATTTTAACATCATTCCGGGCCGTCCTGGACAATAAATACGATGCCTGGGCGCCGGATAACAATACAGATTTGTTTACATACACCAATCAGCAAGGTTGGGACAAACAAGAAACCAATGCCTATTCATTACGAGCAAATTATACCGAAGATAAGCTGGATGCCACATTCATCGTTTCCCGATCGGAAACAGACCTGATTCATGCCTATGATGGTGACTGGGGGAATGATGATTACTGGCTTCAAGAACCGTATTACTTCGATCCGAATGTGACCTATTGGAAATATGAATTCTTCGACAGCACTGCGCGGAATCAAATCAATCAAACCATCGAAGGGCGGGTAAGCTATGGTGATGTTGTGGTGGGATATTATTCAAAATCGTTGGAAGAAAAAGATGAAGCAACCGGTTATCTTTATGGCGGTGATGCTATGTTAGCAACCAGTGACTTTGATTTAAATGTTTCAGCTATTTATGGACAAATAGACAGACAAATATCTGATAGATTAAAATTTCTCGCCAATTTTCGTCAAGAAAGCAATGAAATTATTTACAACGGTACAGCCAGTAATTTTGACTGGGATGTATTCGATTATGTTCCTTTAGATACGATTTCATTTGATGTTGACCATGACCTTTGGGGCGGAAAATTGGCCATGCAGTATTTAGTGAACCAAGAGTTTAATATTTATGGAAGTATATCGCGCGGATATAAAGCAGGCGGTGTGAACCAGCATCCTTATTTAGCGGCTGAAAATCGACCTTATGATCCGGAATATATAATTAATTACGAGGCTGGTTTTCGCTATTACACGAATAAGTCAAATCTCCATCTATCCATATTTATTGCGAATCGCCAAGACCAGCAGGTTTCGATTTCAAGTCAACAACAGGAGGGAGACCCCAACAGTTTTGTGTATTATACTGCAAATGCCACCACCGGATCGTTAAGCGGGCTGGAACTGGATGGCACTTATCGATTTAATTCATCTCTGGCATTATCGGGATCATTAGGTCTGTTGAACACACACGTGGATGCGTTTACATTTGAATCAGATTCCGGTGTGACTGCTATTTTGGGAGACCGCGCTGCAGCTCAAGCGCCAAACTATTCATTTAACATGGCATTGGATTACGGTAAGGAAGAAGGCATGTTTGCCCGGCTTGAACTGACGGGCAAAGACAAATTCTATTATTCTGACAGTCATAATGAAATTTCTGATCCATACCAACTATTGAACGGTCATGTGGGTTATAATTTCGGGAATTGGTCAATTAAAATGTGGGGACGTAACATATTGGATACTCGCTACACCACACGTGGTTTTTATTTTGGGTTAGAACCCATCTGGAACGAGGAACTTCAGGATCATGAATATCCCGACAAGAAATATGTCAGTTATGGAGATCCTGCCCATTTTGGGGTGACTATGGAGTATGGGTTATAAAAAAACACTCTGTACAATAGATTACTTGTCCGACCCTTGGCAGATTCCTGACTTGCATGTCAACGACTACGTCGATCGAATGCTAAATCTTATTACTTTATACCAAATCTGCAATTTCTTCTACAATTTGTTTGCTCTTAATCGACGCGTACTTATTTTCAATTTCCTGCTGTAGTTTGCTATTTCTTGTAGCCGTGCAGTCAGATACAAGTATGCATTCATATCCATCAGACAAAAGTGTATCCATAGTTTCTGCCACACAGTGATCGGTCGTAAAACCCATAAAATAGATTTTCTCAATTTTATTTTCTTTAAGTATGTCTTGCAGGTTGCTACCTTTAGTATTATCAAATCCAGTCCGTTCTTTTACTTCAATGTCAGATTTATCAAATATGCCTTCTGTATATTCTGCCCTCCATGTATTTGCGGTAAATTGTCCAAATAGTTTTGGAGGAAATGGTATTTTTTTATATTTTTCTTTATCATTTTTATCCAAAATGAAAGGCGACTGAATTATTTGAAAACCGCTTTTTCGGGCAACTTCTAATAACTGTTTTGTGTTTTGGTAAACATTTTTTGATTTGTATTCTTTCTTTATTAGTCTATGAAAAAAGCTTCTTTCCGTCCAAGTCTTTTGAAACTCGACGACAAGAATTGCTATTTTTGAATTATCTGTCATAGGCATTTATCCTTTCATAATTTTATCTGCTAAGCGCGGACCAATTCTGTTGATGATTTTTAGTAGTTTGACTTTTCCGATGCTTACTTCATATAAGTTCTTTTTAAAAGCCCTGATAAACTCATCAGCCAATTGTTGTGGTGAAATTTTTCCTTTTCCTCTTCCTGCTGTCATTTCCGTATCTACAAGAGCTGGAATGATTTCGAATACCTTTACTTTATCTAATTGGTATCTTAATGATTTTGAAAAGATATGAATACCTGCTTTTGTTCCGCAGTAAACAGGAGCTTGCATTTTAGGTACTAATCCTAAAGCTGATGAAACATTTACAATAGCCGAATTATCGTTTACCTGTAGAGTGGAAATTCCGGAGGTTTCGGACAGTGATTCCGGAGAAGTTTCGGACACCATTCCGGTAAACTTTCGGACACTTGTTTTAGTTTCCTAAACCTTGGTTTTA
>VAOY01015957.1_pt1 | contig 77746 bp, 57 predicted proteins | sample 3393881 | NCBI WGS metagenome assembly VAOY01 (sample SAMN08290430, study PRJNA428436) | hydrothermal vent metagenome | isolation source: Deep-sea hydrothermal vent chimney | place: Indian Ocean: Southwest Indian Ridge
ATGCACCTCATTTTTGTTCGAAAGAAAAGAGGAGAGCCTACAGCAGCTCCGCTTTCTTTACAAACAGTGTTTGAGTTGCACTTAATAGTTGAATTCAAGGTCTTTTTATCTTGTATTTTCTTTATTTATTTTTTAACTTCATTGTAGAAATGAGATAATCTACAGCGAAGAATATAGATAATGAATAGTGACGATAATAGATCGACGACCTTTTCTCAAGTCAATTCACAACCACTTTATACAATCTCCATTGCGGCTAAATTAACAAATACAGCCATTTCAACTCTGCGTATGTATGAGGAAAAAGGGCTAATTATTCCTTATAAAACAAAGACGAACAGACGCGTTTACTCAGATGTGGACATTGAAAGATTATTATGTATCCGTAAACATCTTGACGAAGATGGCTTGAATATTGCGGGAATTCGTAGCCTGCTGGCCTTGGTCCCCTGTTGGAAAATTAAGCCTTGCAGTAAAAAAAGCCGTCAATCTTGCGAAGCATACACTAATGTAAATAAGCCCTGCTGGGAAGCGGATCCAAAAGGGAATGAATGTGAAGATATTAATTGCCGTGATTGTGATGTGTATAATTTGGCAAATCAATGTTCAGACATAAAACAATTGTATAAACAGCTCCTGGATGGAGATGATTAAGGAAGCTCCTTATGGATAAACATTTTTCAAGACGGGAATTTATTAAAATTTCATCCGTGGGATTAGGCGGACTTGCATTATCAAGCCCGATCTTTAATTGGTTAAATGGTGAAGTAATGGTTCCGGGAGCTTTACCCGGGACCTATAAACGAATCCCCACCTATTGCGAAGTCTGCTTTTGGAAATGTGCTGGCTGGGCTCATTTAAATGAGCAGGGAGAAATATGGAAACTGACTGGTAACGATGATGATCCCCACTGCAACGGGCGCTTATGCCCTCGGGGCACTGGTGGTGTGGGAATGTATTATGATGATGATCGCCTGAAAACACCCCTCATCCGAACGGAAGTCCGTGGTAACCAAGAGTTTCGGGAAGCCTCATGGGATGAAGCATTCGATTATATCGCCGAAAAAATGAAAAAGATTGCTGATGAACATGGCCCCGAATGCATTGCTTTATTTTCACATGGATCTGGTGGTAAACATTTTGGTAGAATGATGAAGGCATTTGGCTCCCCAAATATTACAGCGCCATCATACGCCCAATGCCGTGGTCCCCGGGAAGTTGCCTTTTTTGCTACCTATGGAGAAGGAATTGGTTCGCCTGAGCGGGTAGATATTCGGGATACAAACTGCCTGGTATTGATTGGCTCCCACATCGGCGAAAATATGCACAATGGACAGGTGCAGGAAATGTCCGATGCCATTGATAAAGGGGCGACCATTATTACAGTTGACCCCCGTTTTTCAACGGCTGCCAGCAAATCAAAACATTGGCTGCCCATTAAACCTGCCACGGACATGGCACTTTTGCTCTCATGGATACACGTAATTATAAATAAAGAATGGTATGATAAAAAATATGTAGAGAAATACACATTCGGATTAGAACAATTAAAAGAACATGTAAAAAACTTTACGCCGGAATGGGCCTACGGCATAACGACAATTAAACCACATATTATTCGTAAAACGGCAAAAGAAATGGCCAATGCAGCTCCATCGGTTATTATTCATCCTGGCCGCCATGTAACCTGGTATGGAGATGACACCCAGCGCTTACGCGCAGTTGCTATTTTGAATGCCCTTTTAGGCAGTTGGGGAAGGCGCGGCGGTTTTTACAATCCGGAAAAACGAAATGTGGCAAAACTGAAACTCCCGAAATATCCAAAGCCTTCCAAAACATGGCGCGATGCATTTCCTAATCAATTCAAACTGGCCAGTCTTGCTTTGGCGTCAGGTATCTGTGACGCAACGATACCCACAGCAGAACGGGATTGCTCATTCAAGGGCTGGATTGTAAATGGAACCAACCTGATTTCTACACTGCCCAAACCAAAAAACACATTGGAAGCGATTCAAAACTTGGACCTTATGGTAGTGATTGATACCATGCCCATGGAAATCACGGGTTATGCGGATGTAGTGCTGCCTGAGTGTACTTATCTTGAAAGATATGATAATATCCGAGTCAGTGCCCACCGAGAACCCACCATTGCCTTAAGGGCTCCAGCAGCTGAAACAAAATATAATTCCAAGCCGGCTTGGTGGATGGCCAAAGAACTTTCAGAACGACTTGGGTTAAGCGATTATTTTCCTTTCGAAACAGAAGAAGAGGAATTGGATTGGCAATTAAAGCAAATCGGTTCTTCGTTGAATGAAATGAAAAAGATCGGCGTGAAAAAATTCAACCGTGAATATGATGATCTTTATCCCCTCGAAAATCTTGAAGATTATGAATTCAACACAAATACAGGAAAAATTGAACTTTATTCCACGGCCATGGAGGATGAGGGCTATGATCCATTACCGGTTTACACACACCACGAAGAACCGCCGGAAGGATTCTATCGCTTAATTTACGGCCGAGCGCCAATGCACACTTTCAGCAGAACAGCAAACAACCCAAACCTGACTGATTTGATGGATGAAAATTCTGTGTGGATTAATCCAAAGGTTGCAAAAGAGTGGGACTTGAATAATGGACAAAAAATCTGGCTGGAAAACCAAGATGGAATTATTACATCGTTCCCAATAAAAGTTCGGGTAACAGAACGGATCCGCTGGGATTCGGTGTATATGGTTCATGGATTCGGGCATACGGATAAACGCATGAGTCGCGCATATGGAAAAGGAGCCAGCGATTCAGAATTAATCACTCAAACCAAAGTGGATCCAGTCATGGGCGGAACAGGTATGCGGGTGAATTTTGTAACCTTTCTCACTGAAGAACCTGTGAAAGGAGCTGCATAATGCGTTACGCCATGGCGATTGATACGAGAAAATGCGTTGGCTGTAGCGACTGCGTGGTAGCCTGCCAGACGGAAAACAATGTTCCTATTGGATACTGTAGAGATTGGGTTGTGGAAACAACCACCGGAACGTATCCCGATCTATCTTTGGAATTAAGATCCGAAAGATGTAACCACTGTTCGAATGCGCCTTGTGTTCGCTGCTGTCCCACGGAAGCAAGCCATTATGCTGAAGGTGGAATCGTTTTAGTGGAGCCGAATGAATGCATCGGCTGTAAAGCATGTATAGAAAGTTGTCCCTATGATGCGCGTTTTGTACATCCTGACGGTTATGTGGATAAATGTACGTTTTGTATCCATCGCGTTGAGAAAGGTCAAAACCCTGCCTGTGTGGATGTATGTCCTACTAAATGCATGTATTTTGGTGATACAGACGATCCAAACAGTGAGATTTCCAAGTTACTGAAAAAACGCAAATGGAAAACGTTAATTCCCGAAGCAGGAACGGATCCAAACATATATTATTTGGTTTGAGGTAAATTATGATTGAAGAATTAATTATCAGTGGAAGAATGAACCCGGAGATCGATCCTCACCTTCATGCCTGGCCCTGGTATGTCCCTACGGATTTGTTTCTTGCGGCATTAGTGGCTGGTATTTTGATCTTTTCTGCATTTTTAACATTGCATGGCCGGGAAAATGAATTTCCCGCAGCAGTAAAGCGGGCATCGATTTTAGCCCCCTTCTTACTTGGTATTGCACTACTGCTCCTGTTTTTAGACCTTTCCCACAAACTATACTTTTGGCAACTGTACACAAATATTCGCTGGGAATCGCCCATGAGCTGGGGTTCTTGGACATACCTTTTTATTACACCAATTAGCGTTCTCTGGGCAGCGATCCATATTAGGGATGTCTTTCCTTCGTTGGATATAAAAGTGGACTGGCTTGTGAAAAGTATAGATTGGCTAACTCAATACAAAAAAGTACTGGCTGGAATTATCATCCTTTTGGCTATGACATTAGGTATGTATACGGGAATACTTTTATCGGCATTCAATGCAAGGCCATTGTGGAATTCTGCAATTCTTGGCCCGCTCTTTCTTACTTCCGGATTAACAACTGCAACAGCTGTGGTTTTACTGATGAAACCTGATGAAAAGGAAGAGAAAAGATTTATTGTCTTAATGCTGATTTTTGCAGGAATTCAAATATTTCTGCAGATCCATATGATAATGGGATATTTGGCAGGGACAAAAGTTCACATAGAAGCTGCACGTTTGTTATTAGGCGGAGAATACACCACATCATTCTGGATATTTGCTTTTGGGTTTGGATTGATTCTACCGGTTTTTCTTCAGGTGTTGAAATTAAAAGGTTCAAAAATACCTATTGCCATTCCTTCCGTATTGATAATCGTGGGAGGATTATTACTTAGACTAATTTTTGTAGAAGCTGGCCAAGCAAGTCGCTGGCTGTATTAAGGAGAAATTATGAAAACCAAATACATGAATCCATATCTGGCAGGTGTCCTTTTGGGGCTTGTGCTTCTGTCTTCTTTTTATTTTTCCGGCAGGGGCCTTGGAGCCAGTGGAGCCGTAAAAAGTGTTGTGGTCACTACTGTTAATGCCGTATCGCCGGACCATGCGAGTGAGTCAGGGTTTTACAGTAAATATATAGGCGATGGAAAAAATCCAATGAATTCTTGGCTGGTGTATGAAATACTTGGCGTATTGGTGGGTGGATTTTTATCCGGTGCATTGGCCGGGAGGCTCAAGCTCAAAATTGAACATTCGCCTAAGATTTCCTCAAGAAAACGATTAATCATGGCAGGAATTGGCGGTGTATTGTTTGGATTTGGAAGTCAATTAGGCCGGGGGTGCACCAGCGGTGCTGCCCTTACAGGAATGGCAGTTTTATCGCTGGCAGGATTTGTAACCATGATGGCCATTTTTGGCACGGCATACGCTCTGGCGTACTTTTTCAGAAAGAATTGGATTTAGGAGGATATGATGGGACCATTAGTACCACAAGAAGTTATTAGCGAAGGCTGGAATTTTTTCATCGCCTTTACCGTTGGAATTGGTTTTGGCTTTGCGTTAGAACAAGCCGGTTTTTCTTCAAGCAGGAAACTAGCCGGTGTTTTTTATGGATATGACGCAGTCGTGTTAAAGGTCTTTTTCACTGCAGCGGTCGTAGGAATGATTGGACTACTCTATTTTAGTTTGTTCGACTGGATTGACTTAAATCTGGTTTGGGTAAATCCCACATTTTTATGGTCAGCCATTGTCGGCGGTGTTATTATGGGGGCTGGTTTTATCATTGGCGGATTTTGTCCCGGAACCAGTGTTTGCGCAGCAGCCATCGGAAAAATCGATGCCTTTGTTTTTCTGGGTGGAATTGTTATTGGCATCTTTGCTTTTGGTGAATTGTATCCGATAATCAAATCCCTTTATATGGCGAAATACCTTGGCCAAATAAAATTGTCAGAAGTGTTGGGAATTTCCCAAGGGATGTTGGCCTTTTTCGTCATTTTAGCTGCATTGGGAATGTTTTGGGTGGCTGAAATAGTTGAAAAGAAATTCCCACGAGAGGAGTATTAATCATGACACCACTGTTGAGATTAGCATCTATTTTAATTGGGTTAGGCTTGGTAATTGCATTTGTACCTGAAAACACAACAAAACCCTATAAACTGACGGCAGCGGAAATGTTAGCAGAAGTTCAATTCGGTACAGAAATAATTTCACCGGATGAACTGGCTGATTGGTTAATTAATAACGATCCGTCCATCCAATTGATTGATATCCGTACACCGAAGGAATATGAACAATTTCATCTGGATGAGGCTCTGAATATTCCACTGAGTCAACTATTAGAAGAAGAGTGGATCGATTATTTGGATCAAGGTGTGATGATGAATATTTTTTATTCTAACGGAACAACTCTCGCTCTCGAAGCATGGATGATAACGCGTCAGCTAGGATATGAAAATAACTATGTTTTGCAGGGTGGTTTAAATTATTGGACGGAAACAATCTTGAATCCCACAACTCCTGCTGTGACCTCACCGGATGATGAAATCGCAAAATATGAATTTAGAAAGGGTGCCAGTCAATATTTTGGAGGTAGTGGTGTTATGCAATCAACTGCTTCTACAAAATCAACTACTCAAAAACCAAAAATTAAACGGAAGAAGAAAAAGAAAGCTCCAGATGGCGGCTGCTAGAAAACGACTAATTAGAGTCAGTACTATTCCTATCAATATTATCAATTATCTGTGAAATATGTTTCAACGCTCCGTTTATGTTGGAAAAAATTTCATCATTGGTAAATCGAATAATATATAAGCCATATTTTTCTAAATCTGCCGTCCGCTTTTGATCATTTTTCTTTTGATAAGAATCAACGTGGTGTCCACCGTCAATTCCAATTATATTTTACCCCTCCTTATAATTCCTCCCCAAATGTGGAGGTCAGGTAGAGAATAATTATTGAAATAGATTATTTTACTTTTCCCTGGGCAGCAACAGCTGCTGCCTTTGCAGCGATTTCTTCCTGATCTCCGAGATAATAGTGTTTCAGCGGCTTCAGGTTTTCATCCAATTCATAAACCAATGGGACACCGGTTGGTATGTTGAGTCCAACTATTTCTTCATCCGAAATTTTATCCAGGTATTTTACTAATGCCCGAAGAGAATTTCCGTGGGCAACAATTAATACTCTTTTACCGGATTTCACATCCAGTGCAATTTGATCAAACCAATAGGGAAGAAACCGTTCAACAGTATCTTTTAAACATTCTGATGCTGGCAAGTCTTCGGGATCTAAATCTTTATAAATTGAATCGAATCTTGGATGTCTATCATCATCGATGTCCAATTTGGGTGGGGGTGTTGTATAACTCCGGCGCCAGATGAGGACTTGATCTTCTCCGTATTTTTCCGCTGTCTCGGCTTTGTTTAACCCTTGCAATGCTCCGTAATGACGTTCATTCAGTCGCCAATTATAAATAATAGGGATATCTGCGATGCCCATTTCGTTCAGGCAAATCTCCATCGTTCTAATGGCACGGGTAAGAACAGATGTATGGATAACATCAAATTCATACCCCTCTTCCTTTAAGGTTTTTCCTGATGATCTGGCTTCTTCTTCCCCTTTGGATGTCAAATCCACATCGGTCCAGCCGGTAAAGCGGTTCTCCAGATTCCATTGGCTTTCTCCATGGCGGAGTAAAACTAAATTAAACATCATGAATCCTTTCAATTTTTAGAAAATTCATTGTTGGAAATTCACCTTTTCAGCAAAGGGATCAAAACAATACTGTAAATTTTATTGTACTAAACGGAGAATAAATGAACAAAGTTGCTGTAAATGATTTTGTCAATAGACAAGTAAAAGGCTCAGGGAAAACTTATTCGCCTGAATTATCATTTGAAGACATTGCTAAGCATGCAGAAGAGCAAATGGCTCTTGGAAATTTTAATAAAGGATACCGAGATGGCGTTCGCATCGTTCAAGGATCGCCGGAGGTGGCTAAACATTTTTACTGTCCCTTTGTCAAAATTGATGAGAATTCAAAACTAAAAGCTGAAGTAGTCAGGCGAAGACCGGACGAAGAACCTTATATTCAAATTCGTGTTGTTAATATTGATCCCCGACCATCGGGAAAAGTAGAATTCATTCTGTATCGTCATGATGTATTGGAAGAAAACAACGAACATACCACTGATAGCGAATGGGAACTCATTAGCATTCACGCTATTCCTGAGGGAGTCGATACATTACCCATGGGACCCGTAACCATGATGCGAAATCAGTTGGAAATGCCCGGGGGAACAAAAGCTTATTATACGTCAGAAGAATGGGCAGAGTCCGTTAGGTTCTGGCAGCAATATGCTGCGATTTCAAATGCCGAAGAAAAAGAGTAAAGTATCTCGTACTTGTTGTGCCCAAGCGCTTTCTGAATGATAAGCCCCATCATATATTCGATATAAATAATCAGAATTTTCTTTGTAACCCTTCTTCTTTAAATATTTAATCATTTTATTTATAGAGGGTTGAAATCGGGCCTCTAATTCTTCTGTTCCGTTTTGAATAGTGAATTTGAAATCCGGGTTTTCTTTGGATTTTTTTACTCGCTTGACGATTTCATTTCTATCGACCAAAAATGCAGGAGATAGGCAACCAACCATGGAAAAGATTTGATTATATTTCCAGCCCAGATGAAAGGAGATGATACCACCCATGGATGATCCGAGCACAGCTGTATGTTCTCGTTCTGGCATGGTTCGGTAATTTTGATCAATCCATGGTTTGATGGTATGGATTAAGAAATCTGCATATTCATTACCCTGATGTTTTGGACTGTATTCCGCAGTTCTGTTTTCACCATTATAGATTGCAACCATGATAATTTCTTCTATCTTTTGTTCTGCTATTAATGCTGTGACAGTCTCATCCAATCTCCATTCTTGGCCGGACAATGAGAAACCAACAGTGAAGACATTTTGTCCATCATGCAGATACAGTACGGGATATCGTTTATCGACATTTGTTGTATATGATGGCGGGAGCCAGATCAGAATAGTTCTGTAATTATCCAATTGTGGTGAATACACATTTTCATGAATAATCAAGCTCCCCGTGACTTGTTCCATTGGGAACGATCGCCAGTCTTTCCACGAGTGTATTGTGTAATAAACTGTATCTTGTTCGCCAACTTTGATGGAATGATTTTGTGGAACAGACATATTTTCATCTAGAGCTTCTTTGTCCCAATTACCACGAGTAAACTTGAACTCAATGGTTCTGCTCTTCGGTAAGCTGACAGTCGTTGTAAATAAAGTATCGTTTATAAAATCTAACTTTACAGCTTCAGAATGATTCCAATTACCAAGTTTTTTGTGACCGCCAACCAGGTAAACATGATCGGTGGAATCAGGAACAGTAATTAAAAATGTAAGATCGTGCGGTTGAGTAAATGATAAGGAGGAAAATATGAGCCAAAAAACAACGGTTATTTTCATTTTAAAAACTTTCTAGAGGCAAATTAACAAGTGATAATCTAAAATAAAAAAGGGGTTCAAAAACGAACCCCTTTTTATCGTTTTAAGAAAATATTACTTCACAAAAGTCATTTTCTTGATTTGTTTGAACTGCTCACCGGCCTGTAGTTCGTAGAAGTAAATACCACTGGCTAGTGTGTTCCCCATTTGATCTCTACCATTCCAGCGAACATTATACGTACCGGCAGTGAGTTCACCTTCATTGAGGGTGACCACTCTTTGGCCCAATACATTATAGATGTTTATTTTAACATCCAATGCCATGGGAATGCTGAACGAAATGTTCGTTGTTGGATTAAATGGGTTTGGATAGTTATCCGACAATTGAAATTTTGCCGGTACAACATCGCTTATGACTGCCAAAGCTATGCAAACAGCATCGGAATCATAATCTTCCAAAGGTAATGGCGGATCTTTTTGCCAGGTATCCTGTGGAAAAGAAAAATCCTCCCAAGCGCAGCCTCGATCTGAATTTGCATGGAAATAACGAGCACGGAAACGGCCTAACCCAAATCCACCGCCCTCTTGTATTGTGACAACTGATGAAACATCATAGAATTCCCAGGTATAGATCATGTGCCAAGGAATCGGTCCAGTAAAATCAATCGTCACTGAGTACGTACCATCTCCATTTGCTGTTGCTAAATGCTCAGAATTATCACCCAATCCCTGCAAATAGTTCAACCATTTATCTTTTAATTCAAGACGAACGGTATCTTCATCTGCATCAAATCCATCTGCTACAGCGCTGGTCATATCAACTGAGAATGTTAGGGAGAAAGGTTGGTCAGCAGGAACAACAGCGCCTGCCGGTAAATCATAATAACCGGCAACGGGAAGCAAAAGCATACCGGTATCATCATCTTCCCCTAACATAAAGTGACGGTTTCCTCCGCCAAACTGTGGAGAATCTTCCCAACCCATATCTCCATACATGGCGCCAAATTCAGCTTCAAATAATGCTAATGAAGTTGAGTCGTGCTGTAGGTAAAATTTGTATTCATTATCTTTATCAGACTGATCAGTAAGTGAGTAAGCCAAGCTGAAAATGTTTGTACCAGGCATGCGTGACATTTCACAATCTTCAGGTGTATCACAATTCCAACCATTAAAGCCGCCACGAATCTGCATTTGATCACCGCGTGCAACACTAAAGATTGGCATGCCGGTTGCACCAGCTTCGTCTAACCATTCGGTCATGTCAACGGAGAAAACGACCACCTTTGTAACAGGCACTGGCGGACAAGCATCGCACGATTCATAACACACTTCATATGGGCGGTCGAAATTTGGTGCTGTGAGTGTACGGTTGCCACCAGTTTCACAATCTTCAGGAACGGATTCAGCAGAACCCCAATCGTTCCCATTGATGAATTTGTATTCCAGAGCTTGACCGACTGCAAACCTAAAAGTTGCTTCATATTTTCCATCGCTATTCGTATCAACAAGAGCTGTAGCGGCTGGATCCCAACCTTGGAAGTTTCCAGCTACATGAACACCGTTTGTTGAAACAGTTTCGTATAGCATATCAACAACAAATGTAACATTAACGCTGTCAGGCGGGGTAGGACAAGGATCAGGGCTTCCATAACAAGGAGCGACTATAACGGTCGTGGTATCCGGGACAACCAGCAGTCTATCAGCGCCTATATTTTCATCTTCGCCCCATTCATCTCCATTAACGTATTTGTAATACACAGAGTCACCAGCTGCTTCGAGAATATCCAGCGTTACTTCATAAATCATATCGCCATCTGTATCGGACAATTCGGTTGCGGCAGGGTCCCAACCTTGGAATGAACCGGCAATATGAACTCCATCTGTCTCATTAATAATTTGATAAGACATGTCAACCTGGAAGGTGACCCAAACACCTACAGCAGAATAGTCACAAGGATCAGCGCTGTTAAAACAAACTTCCGGTAATAACATATCTGCAGAACCTATCACTAAGGAGCGGTTATTAGCCTCATCACCTCCCCAGGCATTTCCATTGACAAATTTGTATTCAACCGTATCTCCACTTGTTATAGCTAAAGTGACTGAATATACACCATCACCATCACCATCTAACATTTCCGTAGCTGAAGGATCCCAACCTTGGAATGAACCGGCTACATGAACACCATTTGCGCTCACGACTTCAAAATTCATATCAACATTGAAGGTAACATTGACTTCCGAACAAAGAATAAGTGAATTAAAGCAATAGGGTGGTAGTACAGTATTTGTATCAGGAATCGTGATAGATCGATTCGATCCTCCTTGGAATTCATCGCCACCCCAAGCATTTCCATTGACATATTTGTATTCATAGGTATCGCCTGCAGTAAAGGTGTCAATAGTTACTGAATATATTCCATCGCTATTTGTATCAGCAAGAGCTGTAGCTGATGGATCCCAACCTTGGAATGCTCCAGCCACGTGAACACCATTTGCACCCACTGTTTCGTTATTCATATCAACCTGGAAAGTGACACTTATTTGTGCCCACCCAACAGACATGAATAGTATTCCAGCCATAATAATCTGGCTGAAAGCTTTTATCTTTTTATTCATAAGATTATCCTTGATTTAATAATGTTTGTTTATATGTCCAAAGTTTTTAAGTATCTTCTATGGAAAGAAAATCATTTGATATTATTAGTAACTCACTTATGAGTCACTCCGAATTTCAGCAGAAATCTCGGTATTTTCAAGTAATAATTTTGGTAGTTTTAATAGGAAATATGAATGCTGATTTGGTGGATGTCACCAAGATGGGTCATAGCTTCAAAACTGTAATTAAAATGCAAAATGTTATTAAAAGTGCCTGGTGTATTAATTCCGCAGCCCAGCGAAAACTCTTTTTCTCTATCATTCATAAAAAGAGAGTTAGCCCCGGCTCTAATGATAAATATATCATTAAATAATCCCGCTTCGGCTCCAATATTCATATATACAGAGTTATCATTAGGACTGTTGGCATCTATAGCCCAAGTTAAACGGCCTAGACTACCAAAATGAATATCATCGGAAATACCGACCCTTAACAATAGTGGTAAGTCAAAATAATCAGTCGATAAATATCCGGTAACACTTTCATTGTTTCCTTCGATAGTTTCATCCACGTCAGCTGGGATCAACAAATCATCGCCTGTCATTCTCATCTTAGGACCAAAGTTGCTGATGCTTGTTCCCAACCTAAAACCAAAAGGCGTTGTAAATAATGTACCCACATCAAGAGCTGCACCGCGCGCATAATTATTGGCAATAATTTCTTGTATATATTTTCCATTAAAGCCAATTGAAAATCTATCAGTCAGGTTTACTGCATATGTCACTCCGAATGCGTAATCGGCTGCGGAAAAGGTTTCGCCAGTATCTTCATTTCCATAGCGGGTGACCTCCATGTCGCCCATGGTAACAGAAGTAATGCTAAATCCAAAAACCTGGCTTCCACGAAGTGGAATTGTTACGCCAAAATAATCAAATGAAATGTCTGCAATCCAGTTGGAGTGGTTTATATATACTTCCCCGATTTCATTAAAACTTAATCCTGCTGGATTCCAGTACATGGCAGTCGCATCGTTAGCAATAGATGTAAATGCACCTCCCATGCCGATAGCATGGGAACCAACATTAATGGACAAGAAATCTGCGGCGGTTGTCCCTGTTTTATCAACCGCTTGGAGAGATGATACAAATAATAAAATACCTACGATATTTTTTGCAAGGTTCATCATTTTACAATGGCCATCTTTCCGATTTTTTCTCCAATTCCCGGAGCTTCAATGTGATATATATAGATGCCGTAAGAAGCAGTTAAATTATCTTTAGTAAGCAAATCCCACTTACCGGTACCGAAATCAATAGTGGATGTATGATTTATTGTTTTAACTAATTCACCGGATATTGTATAAATACGAATGGTGCATTCTTTAGGTAAGTACCGAAATTGAATTTCTCGCGGTCCACGTCCGGTTGTAAATGTGTTTTGTCCTTCAAAAGCATTTGCTGCAAGATATGGGTTTGGAACAACTTTAATTTTATTTAAATCTCTTTTTGCGCTATCAGGGTCAACAGAAGCTGCAATTGTTGAAAACTCATAAATATCTTCCGGAAGAAATGGTTTTTCAATAATAATATACGCTGTGTCACCCGGTTGTGGCTCATTATAGATCAGTTCATCATCAAATGGGAGTAAGTTCAAAAAGAAAGACCAAGAGGGTGCTGGATTTCCTTCATCATCTTCGTAATCCATAAATACAATCCAGTCGCTCTCCCGATCACCGTCAGCATTGAAATAACCATCAGGAGTTCCTAAAGGTATCACATCAATAAAACCAACAGGAATCGTCACCCAGTCTACACTGTCATCTCCGGTAAGAGATTCACGCCGTTGAACTTTAAAATTAACGGCATTCCCCGGGTATAAAAACCCTGGAAAGCAAGTGGATGAATTTGGAAGATACCGCATACAAAGATCAATGGTGGAGTCAGATTGTTCATCAGTAAAGATAATACGATAATCATTTGGTACCTTTGTTCCAACAACATTAAATGTGGCATATCGCAATACTTTGAATGTCCAAATACTGTCTCTCGACCAAAAGGATTTTTCTTCATCAAAAGATAAATCATCAACATTATCAAATGCCAACCTGAAACCGTCCACCACTTGTGCATCTGATTCAGGAAAATAGTGGTCGTTATCAATAAGTGTATCTGGGTTATCTTCGAAAGTTATATCCACTAAATAATATGATTTTGTCGTAATTGTGTCATAACCTGCCAATCCTTGCTGGTTTGGTAATATAGTATCTTCAAATGTGATCTGATATGTGTGATAATCTTTGATAGCCATTGGATCAACGATTTCCAGAAATATTTCACCACTGGATGTCCCGGCGGCATGCTTAATTGCTTCACCTTCAAATTCAGCATCAACATAACCGGCAGATGGAGGGGAGGGGATGACTTCAACCACATTTGGTCCCAATTCTACAGTACCGGTTAAAGAATTCACACGCAGCTTCATTGGAGAGTCGCTTGGAATAATGTTGTTGGTCAAATCACCACCGTAATCATAGGACACAACAGCATAATAATATTTTTGCCCATTAACTACATTTTCATCTACGTATGAATGCTCCAGGCCTGTATCGTCACCCAGATAAAATTTGATTCCATTCAAGTCCACAGGGTGCCAACCGCTTCTGCCGTCAATTATATCCCATTGGGCTTTTTTTCCATTTTGTGTATATGGTTTTAAAAAGGTAAGATTCCCCTCACCATCGGTGATGGTATAAGCATCGTTAAATTCAAAATCCGTTGCTCTGTATATTTTATATCCTTCAAAGTCATGGAGATCAACACCATTCGTAATTTCACCCATGTATTTATCAGCGGATTCTTCAGCGCTTTCCTCCCAAAAAAGAGACACTTTTCCATCACCGGTAACAGCAGATACAATTGGGGGGTCCGGAGCTTTGGCAAATTGATAATCAAAGTCATACGTTGTTTGCGCCACGGCTTTGTTTCTTAAGGCATCCGCTTCATCATTGCCCAATGTAATCGCCATGGCAATGCGTTCAGTCTGCCCCGCTTGTAGAGGAAAGAACCCAGATGTAACAAATAAATCATAATCACCGGGAGGTTGTCCCCCTTCGGGTGGCTGCCAATAACTTCCCGGGGTCATGTAAAATAGCCATAGATAATTATCGCTGGTAACAGGTATGGATCCTGCAGGGTCATAACCAACGGCAGTCAAGCCCATCTGGTCTGATTCTGAAACATCTGTTTTATCAATATTGGGTTCGCCGGGGAATCCGGTACCTGAACCGGATGTGGGTTTTTGATCGCCAACTCCCGCTTCGACTCCACCTGATTCATCCCCATTAATGCCAATATCGTCACTGAATTCCCAATCACCATCATTGTCAATAAAGTCGTCTCTGGATTCATCAATCATTTCATCAATTCCTTCATCAATTCCTTCGTCTACAGCTCCGTCACCGTCATTGTCGAGGCCATCGGCATAGGGTTTCCCAATATCTTCATAGTTCACATCATAAAGAATAATTTCCGTATTCGGGACTCTGTAGCGAAGCCATGTATCCGTTTCGGCAGCCAATACCATGGCTGAATCCACCAGCGGTGAATTGACTTCTGCCCCCAAACCAACAGGGTATTCCAGAAAATATGGATTGTTCGGATCGGCATTGTTGTCAATCCCGTCAGCGTAAGACATGTCTAAATCAGTTTCATCTAAATCAATGAGATGAATAATTGAATCTTGAATTTCATCATTAATATTTGGCCAGATACTCCAAGGTCCTGAATTAGCGGCGTCAATCATATCTTGCGTCACGGTGGGGCTGCCTGCTTCAGCGTCCCCGTCATTATCAATATGGTCAGCATAGGTAACGCCGGACTGGTCACCGAAGGGAACATGGGTCATATTTTCATCTACAAGTCCATTGTGGTTATCATCAATGGCGTTGCCTAAAATTTCATCTACAATCATTACTTCAAGAATGATAGGTCCATTCTCTTCACCGTCCCCATCATTGTCAATGCGGTCTGTATTATTCCCAGGTGTTTCAATAAACGAAGTTGCTGCGACGCCAACAGGATCGGTGCCAAAAGCTGCGTTCCCAATACCATCACTGTCCATGGACCAGGCTACATCATAAATCAAATCGAAATCGGGAGTGTCATCACCGCTGTCACCATCTCCACCAACGAGATCGGCTAACCACATTGAGAATGAAACTTTATCGTAATCATAGGACCCATCATTCGTGATCTCATGGAGTATAAAAACCACATCTTCAATGAGGATTTGTTTCCATTCCATTATTCGGACACCGGTCAGAAGCCCTGCTCCTTTTCGACTCAAATCCGTCGTATCCGGGGAGTAAGGATTCCCCACGACATAATTTTTGTCATCGGATGTTTTGTAATAAATTTCCTGCTGAGCATTAAATTGGTTTTTTCCAAAATACCCATTCCATGAACCGGGCCAGCCAGGATCGTTGCTATCATTCATTTTATCTGGCCAAGACGGCGGCCAGGTGTCTAAGTCATCGCTGATGGTTATTTTCTGAGAATTGGGGTTTAAATACTCTGGGACTGGTTCCCAAGCCATGGAATTACCAGATTGGTCCGAACGAAACGGAATTGTCACCAATGCTCTGGTTTCACCGGAGTTAGTCTGTACTTCTGCACCGACAACTAATGTTGTCATAGCAATGTAGTGCTTGTTTGAATTTACTGGCCATTCATAGGGTATCTCACCCGGGTTAGCTCCGGTTCTGCCGGTAATTCCATAATTAAAAATGGTCGTGCGGACTTTATTTACATCAATATTGGTTGCTCGGCGAAAATTTGGATCACCTCGCTCACTCGATTGAGCCAGCAACAGAACACTAAAAATAAAAAATGTGAGAATATATTTTACCATGCGAATTGAAACCCAAAATTTATTTCCCGAGGTTCGTCATACCAATCGGGACGGTTGTAAAACTCACCAATTGTATTGGGTCGTAGCGGCTCAAACTGCGAGATGATTTCAGCCCGAGCTTCTTCAATTGTTTCATCGGTACGACCGGAATCACCGTATACAGTTACTTCATTTCGCTTATCAAGAAGATTATAAATATTAATATAGAGTTTGCCTCTTATTATCCCAAATTGCATCTCTTTGAATAATTTTAAATCAATTCTGAAATTGCTTGATTTTCTCCGGCTATTGCGTAATAAAATATTTGATAATATTCCACCCTGTTGTTCATAATTGGTAATGTTTGGAGTGTATGGATAACCGCTTCCGTACTGAAAAATAGTATTTGCTCCCCAACCATTAAAACCCCAAAAGATATATCCATTAATATTATGTCTTTGGTCCCAATCTAATGGAATGATTGATCGAGTAGGTTCTTCTCCGTCTAGTACAGCCCCAAATTCCTCATCAGGGTTTGAATTGGATCCCTCTGCAATTTGATAAGTGTAATCGAGCTGCCATCCAAGAGAATGATTGAATTGCCTGTAAAAAGAAAAAATTAGTCCCCGTGAATTAGAATAATCCTTATTTACATAAGTGTAATATGATTTACCATCGCCTAAATCTATTGGTATGCCGCTGGAAACATAATTTCTTGCATCCCTATAAAAGCCTTTTATGTCTATTTTCATATTAAGACCGACTTCCTGTCGAAGTCCCAGCTCGTAGCTAACTGTTGATTCCGGTTTTAAATCAGGGTTCCCGAAAATACCGAAGCTTGTTTCTGTCTCCGATAATTTGTAATCAGTGTCGTCATACAATAGTGAAAAATCAGGTATCTTGAAAAAGTAGCCGTAAGCAAAATGTATCACACCTTTGTCTGAAATGGGATATGCAATTGCCAAGCGAGGACTTAATTGAGATTTGACACTTGTTTCTTTCCACCAGCCCTTTTGGTTAACTAAATTAGGTTGATCGTTAAACCGGTCATAATATTCTGCATAGGTATGATAAACAGGGTTGCCGAGGCTGTCTTGATCAACATATGATATGGCGCCCCAATCAATATTTTCTAATAATTCAATTGATAGAGTATCCAAGGCCGGATTGCGCGGATCGTCAATGTAGGGTTCATGAATGTTTTTTGGCACTTTGGCTTTTGGGTCGAAATATTCGTATCGCAGCCCCACATTAATAATCATATCTCCATATTCAATTTTATCCTGAATGTAGAAGGACATTTCTTCAGGTTTGAATGTATACGTGGTACGATTGAAACTACCAACAGGTGGTATGATGGGTGTATAAACGCGATCAGCCTCTGATAAATCCAGTAAATCATAACTATCCCGCGTTAGGGTGTGTCTTGTAATATCAAATCCAAGCTTTACCTGGTTATATTTGTTTAATTGACTTGTTAGATCAAACTTTAAACTTTTTGTATTTGTTTCACGCTCAAACCTATCAGTTTCCACCAGCCATCGGTTAAATGTGTACTGGGGAAAATAGTTTACTTCTTGACCATATTTGTTTTCGATGTGATCAGGTAACTCACCTTCAATATGTGCCCAGAATAAACTGTCTGGAGTTATATAGCGACTATCCAAAGGGTCTGCAAATAAATAAGATTCAAATTTGTGTATATACTCTGTGGCATTGATTTCAGCAAAGGACTTTGATGAAAAGGAATGTGATAAATTATATCCGACGAATTGGCCATAATCGTATTGTGTTTTTCTGCCTTCCTGAACCATTTGGTTGGAATGGCCGCCGCCTTCGTCGTAATTCTGAGACTCCCTTGAGTTAATAATGGAATTTCGTTTTAAGCGTGTTGTAGGGCTTATTTTAATAGTAATTTTATTTTGGGTTGACCAGGAATTGTACCAGTTCATGCTTTTGATGAATGGGTCTTTTAGTTTCTCTTGGTTATCACGAAAACCATTATTGTTTTTATCGTAAAATAATGTATCACCATACATCGTGAATGTTTGGAGTCCATTTAGCCACCCGTCTGAGTTATTTATTCGTCCTGAAGAATAAAATGTAATAAAACCTGGTATAATGGGCCCATTCAGATTAGCGGACATGCTTACATCATTGCGGACAGAATAAGAATCAAGGTCTAAGAAAATCGGATCGCTAGTTGTATGATCTCCAGAGTAAAGATTTACAAATCCTTTAAAATCATTTCCACCATCTTTTGTAACCATGTTAACTACACCGGTAAGCGCTTTCCCATATTCAGCATTGAACGTACCGCTGATGACCTGCAGCTCCTGGATGTTGTCGTTTTCAATTTGAACTGAGATACCTCCGTTATAGGCATCGGACATGGGGACGCCGTCTACCATATAAGAAATTTCATTACTACGGCCGCCGCGCATGTGCAGACCGCCACCGGCATCCTGCGTAATTCCGCCCTGCAGTCTCAAAACATCATTTACTTCTGTCACCGGCATGGCATCCAATTGCTCCGAAGTGACACGTGATTCCGACTGTGTTACATCAAATTCGATTAATTTTCGCTCGGCCGTGACAACAACTTCAGAACCTTCAATGACTTCTATACCTAAACTACCGTTCAGACGGGTTGTTTTATCAATAGAAATACGAACGTTTTCTGAAACGACAGTTTCATATCCAATCATTTGGAACCGAACTGAATATTTCCCAGGAGGAATGTTTAATATAAAATATTCACCGTTTAAATCTGATGCTGTCCCAAGATCAGTTCCAGTTAAAATAATATTGCAGCCAATAAGGGGTTCGCCGGTCTCTTGATCCGAAAGAACACCGGTTAATTTTCCTGTTGTACCGGCGGATAGTGTGCCGAGTATAATGAAGAATAGAAATGAGTACAAAAGGTGTTTCATGATGTAACTCGTTGATTTAATACGAACGATTTTACTGCAAGGCTGTCTATTGTAATTGAACTTTTGTCAGCAAGCCCATTCCGGAAGTTTAAATAAGCTGTTTTAATGTGTTGTGAACGATCATCACTATCGAACGGCACAGTATCGTATAGGCTTTTCAAGCATAGATTGATTAAATAAGAATTATACTTTTGTGTAAATGTATTAGTAAATGAATGGGTTTCAGGCAATTCTAATTTCTCGGCTTCCCGCAGAAACACATCTCTGACTGCCAGCCCTTTAATGGTTCGTTTTAAGTTTTTTACTGAAGAAATATGATCGTATTGGCGAGGTGAAAGGTTGGTTAGTTTATTGTACGTTTCCTGGACAGTCCAGTAATTATCTTTTTTGAAATACACTAAAGGCATACGGCTGAATATTTTGTTTGATTCATTTTCGTTGATAATTACATCATACAATTCTTTTAATTCATTTTGGGAAAAACTGATACCAAGTTCCATTTCAATGCTATCTGTATATGCTCTGATGGCAGGAAGTTTTTTATACTGTGCCACCATCAATACTAACCAATCTTTTTCCAGTTGAAAATCCTGCTCCGTTAAAAAAATATCTTTTTCCCGTTCAACAACTTGAATAATGCTGTATCCATATCGCGTTTTCACTGGATTTGAAATTTCAGCGTCCTTTAGTGAGTAAGCGACAGCTTCAAAAGCGGGATCCATCTCACCCATATTTATCCAGCCAAGATCACCGCCGTTTTTGTTCAAAACAGGATCTTTAAAACAGGTTCGCGCTAATATATTCCAGTCAGTGCCGTTTTGAAATTCCATTTGAATCAATTTGACGGATTCAAGATCGCGGGCGAAAAGATGACGTATATGCAGAGAAGTTTTAGACCAGGTAAATAGACGCCGCAATTCCATATCAGTCGCCTTTGTCCGTGGTTTGATTTGATGATTAAAAAAGGTATTAAGTAACAATTGATCATACATACGTTGCTTTTCACGCATAATTGCTGGATCATTCACCATATTATTATCCTGCGTGTAATCAACGATTAATTTTTCATCAATCAGAGTATTAAGGAAAACATGTCGATTCAATAGATTGTCGAGCTGTTGGGTTTTGTAAAGAAAATCATTGTAACGTGGAAGAAAGAAATCCAAGGAAATCGCCGTTTTATTGACGCTAGCCAAGGTTTGCTCTCCAGACTTTTCACAAGAAAGGAAAAATGAAGCGCAAATACTAATTATGAATAAAAATCTGTGCATCTTTTGCATTTAAGTTGTTTGATTTCCTACCAAAGATATGTTCCCAGTTTGATCTACTATCCGGGAAAATATCATTGTTCAATGATGTCATTTTTGTTGAACCGTTGAATACAGCCAGAATACGTTCATTTTCAATAAACCTCTCAAAGGCAAAAACGCCTGTTTTATTATTTGTATAAACTATTTTGTAGTTTCCACGAGAAAGCGCATTATGTTTTTTTCGCAGGGTTGTTAATTCACGGTAATAGTTCAATAAATCTTCATCAACGGATACTTCATCGATTGGTCGTGAACCAGAACAGTCCTCCAACTCATCACAAAAGTGAGCTTTTTCAGAATCGTATTTGAATTCTGGCCAAATCATAGGCTTACGACAATCCGGATCATCGGCACCCCACATACCCACTTCATCACCATAATATATAAAAGGTGCTCCGGGGAACATGAATTGAAATGTAATAATGGTTTTTTGAATCTGCTTTTCTTTAGCTTTGGGTTTTCGGATATCGAATTCCCGATTCCATTGTATATTATTGGCGTGGTCTATCCATCGATCTGGATTTACCACTGCCGAAGCTAACCGTTCTGTGTCATGGCTACCCATGAGATTCTGGAGAACCAATGTCTTTTTAAAACCATAATCTGAAATGATTCCATTTAGCAAGTTATCTAATTCAGTCGCTGAAATCTGGTTTTGCTGATCGATGAAGAATTTGAACATGGCATCTCCAAACCGATAGTTCATAACAGCATCAAATCGTGTATCTGTAACCCAGGGAGACGCATCAAATTGTTTACCTGCCCAATAATCTTCCCACCAAACTTCGCCAGTGATATACGCTTCAGGATTAATATCCCTTACCCATTCTCCGAACAAATCCCAAAATTTTATTTGAATACGTTCAGCCACATCTAACCGCCATCCATCAATGCCATCAGATGGATTTCCATCTTGATTTGGATCCATCCATCGCTGGATTATCGATTTCAGATGATTTCGCACAGGTTCAACTGGCCCGTATTCATCTTGACGAAAAGCCGGTAAGTCTGCAACAAAACCAGTATATCTAAGAGGAGTTTGGTCTTGCTCCAAAAAGAAATCAGGCAAGGTTTGATAATCATTAAGATGCGATTTATCTGGTAATCCTGAACCTTCAAAACTATACCACGAAACGTACGAGCTAGACTCACGGTTTTTTAAAATATCCTTGAATGCCCAAAATGTAAGACCGGTATGATTAAAGACCCCATCGATGATAATACGCATATTTCGTACATGAACTTCTTCGATGAGTTGCAAGAATAGTAGGTCTGCGGTTGTCCATTGCCAGGTTGAGGGGTCTTCCGGATTTTCTGATTGCATAATCCTCGTGTCCCCCTGAGGATCCGGACCAAAAAACCGATCAATATGATGAAAATAAGAGGCGCCATATTTATGGCTGGAAGGAGAATCAAAAACAGGATTCAAGTAGATAGCATTAATACCTAAATCTTGTAAATAATCCAGTTTATCAATAATTCCCTGGATATCGCCTCCGTAACGTCTGATCTGGAACTGATAATTGAAAGGGTGTCCGTTGGCAACTTCCCAGACTTGGAAAAAATACCAATCTGATGTCCAAGGTGAAACCTGCCATTCAGTTTGAATTTCCCAAGGCCAGGTTCCGATAAGGCTTTCTATAGTTGGATCGTTTGCTGGATCGCCGTTATAAAAGCGCTCTGGAAATATCTGATACCAAATGGCTTTTTGAGCCCAAGAAGGACTATCAGCAACTAAAAGTACAGTACTGAGTAATGATGCAAAAAATATTAATCGCATGGAATATTATTGAATCGATTAGCTATAAAATTTAGTAACTCACTATTGAGTTACTGTTTATAACTTAAGTATATTCTTGTGAACGTCTCAACACAATTTAGTAAATTGTGGGAATAATTAACAGGCTACTGAGTATGGCAACCACTGAAAGAGAAATTATTAATACGCTGGAACAATTTGGATTTTCAGCGAATGCCGCCAAAGCATATATTAGTTTAATACATAATAATCCAGCGACGGGTTATGAAATCAGTAAAGATGCTGGAATTCCTCGTTCAGCAATATATACCACGTTAAATCGTATGGAAAAAATGGGTATTGTGAATTTTGAAGGGGAGACTCCTAAAAAATATTTTCCACTTTCTCCATTGTCACTTATCGAGCATTTACAAAATTTGCATGAAAACCAGTTAGATGGATTAAAAATCGCTTTAGACAAATTAAACCTGGATGAAAAATCGTTCGATTTTTGGCACATTCATGGATATGATAATCTTATTTATAAAATGCGAGAAGCAATTAAAAATGCTAAATCTTCAATCATTATTAATGCATGGAATAGTGAATTAGAAAAGATTCATAAAGAATTAACAGCTGCCCATGACCGCAAAGTAAATATTTTTATTTTTTCATTTTCTGCAATCAGCAAACCAATTGGAAACACGATTTCTTACAACCTCAAAGAGGAAGATATTCAGCAGATTTGGCGACCGAAAATTGTGTTTGTTGCTGATCATGAAATTACAATTATGGGAAGTGCCTCAGAGCGAAATGGCCGCGCTATTTGGACTTCAAATCCTGCAATAACAAAGATCGCTTCTGATTATGTTGTTTTAGATATTACATTAGCAGGTCAACGCCTTGGCAAGGATATCAATCCTATTGTGAAAAACATCATGCAAAAGGATGAGTTTGATTTGGATAGGTTGATTGAACAAGCGCAGAAGAAACACTGACCATAATTAGTATATCAGGAATATTTATTGAAATTTTTTCCTAGAGAAAGCGGCGTTTTGCTGCATATATCCTCACTCCCCGGTCCTTATGGAATCGGAGAGATCGGACCCCAGGCTTTCCACTTTATAGATAAACTTTCTGAAATGGGGCAAAGTCTATGGCAGATCCTACCTACGGGAGATACAGGATCTTTTAATTCTCCTTATAGTACCGTATCTGCGTTTGCGAATGATCCAAGGTTAATCAGTTTTGATGTTTTAATTGACGATGGATATTTATATAAAAGTGATTTAGATGAATTGCAAAAATTTTCTAATCGAACGGTAGACTATAAAAATATTGTGCCAACCAGAGATAAAGTTCTTGACCTTGCTTGTAATAGGTTTTTTGAAAGAGCTGATAAAGATACAAAACAAAACTTCGAATCATTCTGCGCTGTGAACAATGACTGGTTAGACACCTATACGTTATTCCTTACACTGAAAAAGATTCATCATCGTGAAATTTGGCCAGATTGGGAAAAAGAAGCTTCTCCTAATGGTGGGCATTTGGAAAGTATTCGTAAACAATATCAGCCCTTTATACAAAAATTAAAATTTCAACAATTTGTATTTGATGATCAGTGGCAACGGTTGAAAAAATATGCTAATAAAAATGGAATTCGCATAGTAGGTGATATTCCGATTTATATTTCCCATGACAGCGCTGATGCCTGGGCAAATCCCGAATTGTTTAAACTGGATGAAAGTGGTCACATGAAATTTCAATCGGGCTGTCCACCAGACTTTTTTCTTGATGAAGGCCAAGTATGGGGGCATCCGATTTATGATTGGGAGGCACATGAAAAAACAAACTACCAATGGTGGATTAAACGGTTTAAATATTTATTTACCTTAGTTGATATTGTAAGAATCGACCATTTCAACGGTTTTGCGAAATATTGGGAGATACCCCTAGAACAAGATAATGGATCAATAGGCAAATGGGTCAAAGGGCCGGGTGAAAAATTATTTCTGACACTGAAAGAGGAGTTAGGATTAAAACCGATCATGGCTGAAGACTTGGGCGAAGCAGCCCCGGACGCAAAAATAATCAGAGACAAATTTGATATTCCAGGGATGAAAATTTTACAAATGTCTTTCTGGGAAAAGGATCAATCAATTGACTCAATTCCTGAATTGAATCATGAGAATATTGTTGTATACACAGGTACGCATGATAATGATACATCCATAGGCTGGTTTCAAACTGAACCGGGAAAAGGAAACCCACAAACAAAAGAAGAAATTTCTCTAGAAAGAAAACGAGCTCTGGAGTTTTTGGGTACAGATGGTTCTGAAATCAATTGGGATTTCATTTCCCTCGCCCTGAACTCAAAAGCCAATACGGTTATCATACCACTGCAAGATATTTTAGGGCTGGACTCAACTGCTCGAATGAATACGCCAGGAACGGTAGGTGGAAATTGGGAATGGCGATACCAAGAAAAGCAGTTAACAAATGGTATTATAAAACGAATGAGAAAACTAACAAAAGAAAGTAACAGACTGTAAAAAGTATGATTGAAACAGAATCTCAAATCAAAATTGCATATTTTTCGGCTGAAATTGGAATCAGCTCCAGCTTACCCACATACAGTGGCGGCTTGGGAGTTTTAGCCGGAGATCATATCAAGGCAGCTGCGGATGAGGGCCTTCCATTATGTGCTATTACATTATTATATAAAGAAGGATATTTTAAACAGCGCATCGATGAAGACGGGAATCAAACTGAGACATATCCGAAATTTGATCCCGAACCACTATTAAAAAAATTAGATTTTACGTTTCCACTTCACCTTCGAGGTAGAGATGTTCAAGTAGAAGTATATAGATTGGATTACCCCGGTCTTAATGGTCATATACTGCCGATATATTTTATGGATACGGATCTGGAGAGTAATTCAGAAGAAGATAGAATAATTTCATTACGTCTTTACTCTGGGAATAAAGATGATAGAATAATGCAAGAAGCCATTTTGGGTTTTGGTGGTATTCACTTGTTGAAGCATTTGGGAATTTTGGACAACATTGAAACATTTCATATGAATGAAGGACACTGCTCGTTTCTTACTTTAAAATTATTAGAAGAATTAAAAGATGAAAATCGCGTCAGAGAAAAATGTCATTTTACAACCCATACTCCTGTTGCTGCAGGGCATGATCATTTTTCAGTTGATCGGGTAAGAAATCTTCTACACGACTTAATCCCTGGTAATCTTAATCTGCCTTCATTGGTTCAAAATAGTCGTTTACATATGACGGAACTGGGTCTTCATTTCAGTCGGTCTGCAAATGGTGTATCAAAACTCCACGGCAAAGTAGCTCAAGATCAATTTCCCCAAGTTCAAATCGGACACATTACCAATGGTGTGTATCATCCATATTGGATTTGTCCCCAATTGCGGGAATTATTCGACGATTATTTACCAGAATGGAGAAAAGATGGAGGGAAATTATTGAACATTGATTCCATTCCTGATGATAAACTGTTAAATGCTCATGCATTACGTAAACGGTCACTATTAGGATATGCAAATGCCCAGGTTCAAAAAGCGTTGAGTCGACATGTTTTAACCGTTGGCTTTGCCCGTCGGGCGGCAACGTATAAACGGGCACATTTATTATTTTCGGATATTGATCGATTAGTAAATATATCTCATAGACAAGTACAGTTTATTTTTGCGGGAAAGGCTCACCCGAATGATAACCATGGAAAGGACATCATTCGAGACATAGTTGCGAATGCGAACAATTTGTATGGGAAAGTAAAGGTGATTTTCCTGGAAAACTATAATATGTGGCTGGGAAGGTTAATCACATCCGGGGTGGATGTTTGGTTAAACACACCTTTGCGTCCCAACGAAGCATCCGGAACGAGTGGTATGAAAGCTGCACTGAACGGTGTTCCGAATTTGTCCATTTTAGACGGATGGTGGTCTGAAGGATGTGATAACGGAACAAACGGCTGGGCTATTGGTAATCCTGACGCACCGGACGATGAGGCGGACGCAAATCACTTATATAAGCTATTAGAGAATGAAATTATACCGCTATATTATGGCGATTCTTCAAAATGGGTAAGCATAATGAAGTCTTCAATTAAAACAGGGGTACAGTTTACCGCGCAACGTATGATCCGCGATTATCAGGAAAAATATTATTAGAAAGTGAGCAAACCATGACAACTATCGACTACGCCATTGTTTTAATATACTTATTTACCATTGTTGCTGTCGGATTGTATATGAGTAAAAAAGCCAGCGAAGGTATTGATTCTTATTTCCTGGGCAACCGTAAGTTGCCCTGGTGGGCTTTGGCTTCATCCGGAATGTCATCGAACCTGGACATCACCGGGACCATGATTATTGCAGCATTGATTTATGCTTTGGGAGCAAAAGGCTTTTATATCGAAATCAGAGGCGGCGTTACCTTGATTATGGCATTCCTGTTAATTTATATGGGCAAGTGGAATACTCGATCCGGAGCCATGACCTTGGCCGAATGGATGAAGTTGCGCTTTGGAAACGGTAGACAAGGCGAGACGGCACGACTTATTGCAGCCATTTCTTCTATTATTATGACCATCGCTATGGTGACATATTTTGCTCTTGGTGGCGGAAAATTTTTGGATACATTTTTAGGGATTGAAAATTATTTTGGATTACCCTCTGAATTTTGGGCAGCAGCATTGTTGATTTCCATTGCCATGATTTATACCGTTGCATCAGGATTGCAAGGTGTTGTTTGGACAGATGTATTTCAGGGTATTTTCATTTTTTCTGCTATTATGTATATGGCATATACAGCTCTGCAAGTTACACTACCAGAATCCTTTACTATTTCTTTACCCATGTTCGATGGAACATTTCAGCGGTATAATACGACATTTAAAGAATGGTCGAGTTTTCTACCACAAAGCGAGCTTGCAATTGATGGCGCATCCCAGTATTCAGTTTATAATCTGTTTGGCATTGCTGTCATGTTTTATATGTTAAAAGTTGTATTGGAAGGTTCCGGCGGGACAGGTAATTATATGCTCCAGCGCTATTTCGCTGTGAAAGATGATCGTGAAGCAGGTTTATTGAGTTTGGCATGGGTATTATTGCTTTCCTTCCGCTGGGTGTTCATTGGCGCCATAGCAGTGATCGGAATTTCACTTGGTACTCAAATAACAGACCCTGAACTAGTCCTACCTAAAGTTGTAGAAACGCTTCCAATAGGGATTAAAGGTTTTTTAGTGGCCGGGCTGATGGCTGCCGGAATGTCTACTTTTGATTCTACAGTCAATGCAGGAGCAGCTTATTGGGTAAAGGATATTTACCAGATTCATATTAATCCAAAAGCTAATCATCGCCAACTCATGGCACACAGTTATGGCGCTTCTGTTTTGATTGTTCTTTTGGGATTGGTTGCAATGCTGGTTTTTAAAAATATTAATGCAATCTGGGGCTGGATCACCATGAGTATCGGCTCTGGTATGCTGATCCCCATGCTCCTACGCTGGTATTGGTCCCGTATGAATGGCTATGGGTTTTCTATTGGGATATTGGCCGGTATGATTACGGCCCTTATATTTAAAGCGGTAGCGCCTGAAGGAGTCACAGAATACACCATGTTTATGATATCCAGTTCTGCATCATTGATTGGCACTATCTTGGGAACATTATTAACAGAGCCGACGGACGATGAAACGCTCCAGAAATTTTACAATAAGACACGCCCGTTTGGAACATGGGGAAGATTCAAAAAGAATTTGGACAAAAATCAGCAAATTGCGATTGATGCAGAAAATAAAAGGGATATTTTTTCAACGTTCATTGCTGTACCATGGCAAATCACCCTGTTTTTATTTATGATGAGTCTCATATTTAAAACATGGTCAACGGCCTTGATTCTTGCCGTTATATGCGGCACACTAACTATTATATTGTATTTTTCATGGTACAAGCATCTTTCTACAAACGATTGAGATTCCTCTGTAAAGGAAGCACCAATAATGTTCATATAAGTAGATGAGTTACAAAAGAAAATTAGTTTTTCTATGCGCGATACTGGTACAACCCATTATCGCCCAAGTAGTATATTCCGATCCAAACTATGCTACAGAATGGGATTCTATTACCGTGTATTTTGACGCGACAGAAGGCGACCAAGGACTTATGGGTTTTACAGGGGATATTTGGGCACATGCTGGTGTAATAACAACAGCAAGTAATGGTCCAACAGATTGGAAATATGTAAAAACAAATTGGGGGGAAAATACAAGTGATACCCAACTAACACCACTTGGCAACAATCTCTGGAAACTGGATATTGGATTTCCACATGATTATTATGGTGTCCCGAATAATGAACAGATTCTTCAATTAGCGTTTGTTTTTCGTAATCATGATGGAAGCCAAACTGGAAGAGATATCGGAGGTGCTGATATATTTTTAAATCTCTATGATTCCGGTGTGACGGTAATTGTTGTCTCTCCGTTTGTAGATTACTCTTTTGGAGATCCTCGACGAGCTCCGGTATTTGGATTTCCAACAGGTACAATTCCTGTAACAATTACTGGCGCCGCAATCAATACTGAAATTTCTAATTTAATTCTGTTAGTTGATGGTTCTCTGCATACGCAATCATCATCAGATACATTGATAACTGATTTGATTTTGCAAAACTTTACATTGGGGATGCACAAACTTACAGCAATTGCATTGAATACAACCGGTTTGACAGACAGCGCCCGGTTTTACATTATGGTTCACAATGAACCGGTTGAAAGTCAGCGCCCGGCAAATATCGAAGATGGAATTACGTATTTTGATACCGAAACGGGAACGGCAACTTTGTCATTGTTTGCCCCTTATAAAGATTTTGTATACCTCGTTGGTGATTTCAACGACTGGATGGTGGGTGAAGATTTCTATATGCAAAAGGATGTTGGTTCTACAGATTCAGTTCATTTCTGGATTACAATAAATAATTTGATTCCAAATCAGGAATACGCTTTTCAATATCTCGTAGATGGTGAAATCCGGATTGCTGATCCATATACGGATAAAGTTTTAGATAATTGGAATGATCAGGGGATATCAGATGTGACTTATCCCAATCTGAAAGAGTATCCATATGGTAAAACAAATCATATTGTGTCTGTTTTGCAGACAGATCAAGATTCATTTCTGTGGCAATACAGCGATTCATTTGATCGTCCGCCAAAAGAAGAACTTATTATTTATGAATTGCTGGTTCGTGATTTTATAGATCAGCATGATTTTCAAACGCTCGTTGATACGCTGGATTATCTGAATAATCTGGGTATCAACGCTATCGAACCTATGCCTTTTAACGAATTTGAAGGCAATTCCAGTTGGGGCTATAACCCGTCGTTTTACTTTGCCCCGGATAAGTACTATGGACCCAAAAATACATTAAAGGCATTTGTGGACGAATGCCACAATCGCGGCATTGCAGTGATCATGGATATTGTATTAAACCATACCTATGGACAATCACCATTTGTTCGTTTGTATAATGCAGGGGAATGGGGAGCGCCAACTCCGCAAAATCCATGGTATAACACCCAATCCAATTTCACAAATCCCGATGCCCAATGGGGCAACGATTTTAATCATGAAAGTATCCATACCCAAAAACTGGTAGACCGCATCAATCGCTACTGGGTGGAAGAATATAAAATAGATGGATTCCGGTTTGATTTTACCAAAGGATTTGGAAATAATACCAAAGGATCAAATGATCCATGGGGAAGTATTTATGATGCGGATAGAATTAGTTTATTGAAACGAATGGCAGATGAAATTTGGGCGTTTGATTCTACCATATATGTAATTTTGGAACATCTCTCAGAAAACTCTGAAGAAGAGGAACTAGCTGATTACGGTATGATGTTATGGGGGAATACCAATTATAATTATGCTGAAACTGCTATGGGTTACCACAGCTCCGATGGTAAATCTGATTTTTCCTGGGGTTATTATGGTACAAGGGGCTGGGAGCAACCGAATTTAGTCACCTATTTTGAAAGCCATGACGAAGAACGACTCATGTATAAAAATCTAACCTGGGGTAATAGTGCAGGAGATTATAATGTAAAGGAACTTTCAACTGCATTAAACAGGATGAAAGCTGTTGGAGCCTTTTTCTTTACCATCCCAGGGCCGAAGATGCTTTGGCAGTTTGGAGAACGGGGTTATGATGTTTCTATTGATGATTACGGCGGAAGGTTAGGCGAAAAACCACCCCGTTGGGAATATATGGAGAATCCAGATCGGGTAAAATTATATAAAGTTTTTCAGGCATTAATCAAATTGCGTAAGGAAAATCCTGTTTTTCATAGTGCGGATACGGATGTTTCATTATCAGTTGGCAGCTCCACCGGGAAAAAACGAATTCGCCTTGCTCACAGTAATATGAATGTAGTGATTATTGGCAACTTTGGTGTAGCAGGACAATCCATTGATCCGCAATTTTATCACTCCGGAAGGTGGTACGATTATTTTTCAGGAGATAGTATCAATGTACAAAATACAAATGAAAATATATTTTTATTACCGGGCGAATTCCATATTTATACAGATAGATTTATTGAACCGCCGGAACAGGGTATTTTGTCAAATTTGAGAGGTGAGATATTTACTCCTTACGAATTCAGCATTAACCAGAATTATCCCAATCCATTCAATCCTAAAACAACTATCCGGTTTAGCGTTGCGGCGACGCATATGTCGCAACTACAGATTTATGATATAACTGGTCGCTTAGTGAGTACAGTAATCGATGAGCCATTGAGCCCGGGAGAGTATGCCATTCAATGGGATGGATCAGTATTTTCAAGCGGAATCTATTTTGCACGATTGACATCTGGTTCGAAAACAAAAACAGTCAAAATGATATTGCTGAAGTAGCAGTATCTTTAAAAGGAAATTTGTAATGAAAGTCGGTTTACTAACCAATGAAATTCCACCAATTGTTTATGGGGGTGTTGCCACGTGGATTATGAATTTCATGGATATGTTTGACAATGATGAAGACATTGAAATCATTCCAGTATTTTTAGCCCAGCTGGATGAACCACCCGCTGATTTTCCCGAACGATATCCAGGAATTCGCATTATTCATGGTCCCGATGATGTAAAAAAAGCCTTTGCTGACCTGGATGCCTGTATTAATAATCTCTGGGTTGCCTTTGATACTACGCGAACGATAAAAGAAACATATCCCGATATGGTCATGAGATCAGTCTGCCATTCGCTGATTAAAATGGAACATATCACTAACATGGGGGGCCCGATTACAGGCCAATATTTTGAACAAGAAATTACATTCCAATATTCTGATATTGTGGTTTTAATCAGTGAAGCAGAAAAACAACATTACATCTCTTTCGGATATGACAAATACGAATCAGTACCCCATGTAATATATAATAGTTATAAACCAAAACTTGATGATGAATCCTGGCGTCCCAATTATGATTTAAACGATATTGGCTACATTGGCAGACACGTACCGCGGAAGCGTCCGGATTTACCCATTTTTGCTGTAGAAAGATCCCAACGCAAAGACGTACGTGTTTTTAATATGGGTGTGGATTACCGAGGTGAGCAAGGGAATCCCTTCTGGGAAGAATTGGGTAGAAAACATCCTAAACAACTCGTCATTATTCCTTTTAGTTCAAATAAAGAGACAGCCCGTTTTTACTGGAACAGCATCGGCGCCAACAGCATCACAGGCATCTATGAACCATTCGGTTATACAATGTGCGAAACATTGGACAGAAGAGTACCTGCTATCGTGCAAAATATCGATGGTCCAAGCGAAATTACAGCAAATATTCAAGATTCAGTATTTATGTATAAAGTGGACCAGGACTTTGATAAAGATGTGGATAATTTTTTGCAGTCACTTGAAACGTTTTGGGCTTCACACACCGATGACCGGCGAACCATGGCCGAACACGCCCGAACTGCCCTGGACGATTTCCGTCCGGAAGTTATTAAAGTGAAATGGAAAGAGATTCTTCTGCACACAGAAGCAAGAGTTATTAAAAACTTAATTGGCGGGGCTGGCAGGCATTCAAAACAGGGTGACCCGGAAAAATCGGATAAGGGTTATGGCGGTTATGGCAATTGATTCAATTGCGAAGCAATACGATACCCGATGAAGGTGGTATATTAATTATTTCGGAAATAGTTTGTTGATTATCCTGGTATGCATTTTTACCATCTACCATGATTTTCCAATCACCGGATGGAATTTCCAGAGATAGTTCTTTTTTCATATCACCATTCAGCGCAACCAGAAACTTGTCCTTTAAAATATAAGCAACAGCCACTTTTTCACCCACATCCATGAATTCAAAATCTTCAGGTTTTGATCGGCGAAATTCAGGAGTCTGTTTTCTCAGCTCGATCAATCCTTTGTAATAATCAACCAGTTCAAGGTTCATCTCCCGCTCGTTCCAGTTCAGCCAGTTCGTTTCATTATCCTTTTCATAAGAATTATGATCGATCATACCGATATGCTTATCCGGAACGGTGGTTTCGGCAACGACTTTGCTCCGCGCCCATTCCTGGCCTTCATGCATGAAGACAATTCCCTGACTAGTAAACAGAAATAATACTCCCAGTTTATTCATCGCCAACAGATTGCCATCTACAAGGGCATTCTGTTCACGATTAATAATTTTATTATTTTTATTTACAAAACCTCCGGTGATGCGCAGTCGATCACCAAAGGTATAGTCATCATGGCTCTCCAGGTAGTTTACGCTGTGGGAAGGGTCAATATATTGCCCGGCAAATTCCCGAAGGGAACCCATGATCAAGCGTTGAAGAAACTTTTGACTGTCACCTTTGCGCAATTGACCAAAGAGAAAGCCCTTGTCATTAATATCAAACGTGCTGCCTTTTAGCCCATCCCTGAACTGATCATTGAATGAAGCCCAATCCATGTCCGAAAAACCCTGCGGATCATAGCCGTTCCCCCAAGGTTCCGCTATAATAATAACATTCGGATTAATTACTTTTAACTCATCAATAATTATTTGTCTTGTATCAGCGTCAATCAAATTGCCCAAGTCAAAGCGAAACCCGTCCACATGGTATTCCGTCATCCAATATTTAAGGCTCTCTAAAATGAGTTGACGCATTTTTAGATTCTCGGAACGAGTATCATTTCCACAGCCGCTGTGGGTAATGTAATCCCCATTTTCATCGAGTCTGAAAAACAATTCTCTATCTATATATTTCAACGGATGCCAGTCATAGTTAGACACGTGATTATAAACCACATCCATGATTACGGCAATCTCTTCAGAGTGGAATGCTTTAACCATATCTTTAAATTCTCTCACGGCTCTACCATCGGACCCGTTCCAGGCGTCGGGATCATCTGTTCCATCCGTTGCATAATACGATTCCGGGGCAAAAAAGAATGTGGTCATATAGCCCCAATGGTTTCGAGAATAGGGATTCCAATCGTTATACACCGGTGCATTCTTATCTTTATACGGAACTTCCACATTAGCGAATTCCTGTGCCGGTAGAATTTGTACCGCATTGATACCCATGGATTTTATATGTTCAATACCACTGTTCTGCCCGGGTTCAATCAGTCCAAAATAGGTTCCTTTCTGTTGGGCTGTGGATGTTGAATGCGCCGTCATATCTCGCACGTGCATTTCATAGATGATTAAATCACGTTGATCCATTTCCATCCAAAAATCACCTTCCCAATCGAAAGCATCATCAACAATTAATGATTTTGCCACATGGCGCATGGAATTCTGGGTTACAGCCGCTTTTGAATACGGATCGGCGATAATAATATCCGAATCATTTAATGGCCCTTTCAAACGGTAGCCGTAGAATGTACCCACACCAGTATTTTTTACTTCAAGGGTAAAATCACCATTTTCAAGTTTGGTCATTTCATATTCTGTACCGATTTCCGCTTCTGCTGTATCAAAAATGACTAAAAATACATCATTGGATTTTGGTGCATGGATTTGAAATGTTGTACTGTTTTCAGACACAAATGTGCCATATGATAATGGGCTGGTTATTATATTCATTGGTTTATTCTGACACGAAATTAGTATTAGTAAAGTGGAGAGTATGACTGCTGATTGTAAATTCTTCATTTCTATTAAGTCTTAAATAAATGAGTCACTAACTTAAAAACATCGGACTATTCGATAATGAAAAAACTTATCATAATTATATTTATTTTTCTTTCAGGGTGCGCTGAAAAGGAAAAAGGAACTATGTTTTTTATTCCAACCCAACAGTTGCATCCCGGGGAGTCCCTGATAATAGACATGGGACTATACAAGAAACAATCTTCAGTTTCTATTCATTTTTCGGAGCATCCGCAAATGAATATTGAATTCAACAAAGAAACTGACACATTGGTCATCTCCACCAAAGAAAATACGGCATCTTTTTCTATGGTTCCTTTTACGGCAAATGGTCAGGCACAAAATTTACTGGTCCGCCTGAAGGAAATGGTTCCCCATACATTTACGTTTGAACCCGATGACAATGATACTGTTGTGGTGGTTATGGGCGGTTTTAATGATTGGTCTCGTTCTCAATTAAAGATGGAAGATGATGATGGTGAGGGGCTTCTGGAAAAAACTGTGTTTCTTGACCCGATTCGCCACGAATATAAATTTGTAGTAAATGACGAAGAACTGATCGATCCGGATAATCCCGTATTTGTTTCCAATAATATTGGCGGATGGAATTCTATCTTGGATTTATCAGGTCATAAAACAGGATCGCCTGGGAAAATATTCAAGGATAAAGAATTTAATGATAAATATACTTTTATGTATGAACCATCAGCAGATGGCGCCGCCCTAAGAGATATTGTAACTACACTGGATAATGAATTGCTGCATCCTGATGTGTATGATTTAGACATAAATAAAATTATTGTATACAAGCGGGGATTAAAAACAGGACGACTACGGATTGCTGCAGTCGATGAACTGGACAGAGTTGTATTGGAAAATCATACTGAAATAATTGGTGATAAAGCATTAAACGTCAATAGCCACAGAGATTCATGGTATTTTTCTGTTTTATACAGCTTAATGGTTGACCGTTTTTATGATGGTAACGCTGAAAATAACACCGTGATAGATGATCCGGACTTACCTTATCTATTTAATTTTAAAGGTGGAGATCTATCTGGAGTTTATGAAAAACTGATCAATGGATATTTTAGAAATTTAAATGTTTCAGCATTGTGGATTTCCCCTATTCAGCAACAGCCGGACAGCGCCTTTACGGAATTTGTTGACCCCTATAGAAAAGTATCCGGCTATCACGGTTACTGGCCCATTTCAGCCAAAACCATTGATCCTCGATATGGGACGGAAGAAGAGTTGCAACAAATTGTTAATAATGCTCATGAACAGGATATGAAAATCATTTTGGATTTTGTGTCTAACCACACTCATCGAGAACATCCATACGTTACAAATAATAGGCAATGGTTTGGAAATGTAAATTTGCCGGACGGGAGAAAGAATATTCGACTTTGGAGCGAGGAAACGCGGTTAACCACATGGTTTGATACGTTTTTACCTTCTTTCGATTATCCGGCGAATCCTGACGCAATTACACAAGTGACTGATGATGCTATATGGTGGTTGGAGACCTATGGCTTTGATGGGTTCCGTCAGGATGCCGTGAAGCACGTTCCCCATGATTTTTGGAGGGATTTGACATCAAAAATGCGAACACTGGACAATGAAAAAACTTATTACCAGATAGGTGAAACATTCGGTTCGGATCAATTGATTCGCAGTTATGTCAATCCCGGCGAATTGGATGCCCAGTTTAATTTTGGTGTTTATTTTAATGCACGATGGCAGTTCAGTGGACAAAAAGCGGAATTTTCTCAACTGGCTGAAGTGATTGAAAACAATCTGATTGCCTTTGATCCAATTCACCTTATGGGCAATATTACATCCAGCCACGATCAAGTGCGCTTTATAGCCTTTGCGGATGGTCAAATGGATTTCAGCGATAATGGAACTGAACGATCATTTTTAAATCCCCCGGGAGATGTTAACAGAAAATCCAGTTATGGTAAACTCCAGAATTTTTACGCTTTGAATATCAGCTTGCCGGGTGTTCCTGTCATATATTATGGAGAAGAAATTGGCATGATGGGCGCTGGAGATCCGGACAATCGCAGAATGATGCGTTTTGGTGATGATCTTGGCCTCAATGAAATTTTGCACAAAGAAGTAATTAGCAGCCTTAATAAACTACGTCGTACATATACTGCCCTATCTTTGGGAGATGTGAGCACTTTGCTGGCTGATGGTCCTCTGTTGGTTATGCTGAAAAAATATTTTAATGAAGAAATATTGGTTGTTTTTAATCAGGGGTCTAAAGACGAAAACATTGATTTGGACCCCCGTTACAATTATGAGTCAGTTTTTACAACTCAGCCGCAAAGCCGACTCCATACAAATACTGTTGTGCTAAAACCATACAGCACCATGTTTATTATAAGAAAATAGAATGAGACAACAGGAAAACATAATAACATTAACTGGATAAGAAAAAACCATCAAGGCAAGGAACTTCCTTCAGGGCGATGGCTAATCCAAGCCCAAATCGGTCATGAGGTGATGGCTAAAAAAGTATTGCTGCTAAAATAATCAGCTAAATTCGCTTTTTTCCGGTAGATCTCTTTTTGGATATTTCATGGTGCGGCTATGGCCGTCCACACTGTCACGATAGAGCAACACATCACCGTTAAGGTCATCGGCAATGACCCAATCCTGTTGATCAATCAAGACCGGATCGCCAATCTTATATTGATTACCTGTTTCTTTTTTTGTTTCAATCATGCTACACCTGTTGACTGAAAATCTTGATGAGGTCCACAACTCTGTTCGAGTAACCCCATTCGTTGTCATACCAATTTATTGTTTTTACAAAGCGTTTATTAACGACCGTTGTGAAAGGGGCGTCGAAAATGGATGAGTGAGGATTACCTATAATATCTGACGAAACGATGGGAGTATCCTCGTATTGCAAAATCGAAGTCAGTCTGTCCGTAGCAGAAGCCTCCTTGACAGCCTGGCAAATATCATCAGCGGTAACATCTGTTTTCAATTCTGTAATCAAGTCGACGATGGAACCATCAGCCACAGGTACCCGCATGGCAATACCGTCCAGTTTACCATTCAATTCAGGTAATACTTTCCCCACCGCACGCGCAGCGCCGGTGGTGGTAGGAATAATATTTTCAGCGGCGGCCCGGCTGCGGCGCCAATCGGAATGAGGAACGTCAGCCAGCCGCTGATCATTGGTATAGGCATGAATCGTATTGATAACACCGTATTCAATCCCGAAAGCATCATTCAGGACTTTTACCATAGGCGCCAGGCAATTTGTGGTGCAGGATGCATTAGAAACAATTTTATGTTCATTCGTAAGACCGTCTTCATTGACACCAATAACCAATGTGTAATCTATGTCATCTTTGGCTGGTACAGTGAGGATAACTTTATCGGCGCCGGCATTCAAATGATTCTGAAGTTGTTCTTTGGTACGAAACACACCGGTAGCCTCCACGACAACATCGACGCCAAGGTCTGCCCATGGCAGATCACCCGGATTTGGTTCCGAAAGCATTTTAACTTCATGATTGGTTGTGTTTAAGATACCATCAACGACAGTGACTGTATCATTTAAACGCCCCATAACTGTATCATATTTAAGGAGGTATGCCAATGCGTCATCATCCGCCAAGTCGTTTATTGCTACAACTTTAATGTCCTTCTGATTGTTTAAAATCCTGAAAACAGTTCTTCCGATTCGTCCAAATCCGTTAATCGCTACCTTCATGATGTCGCCTCCAAATTGCCATATGCTTTTACCAATTCCAGAATACGCTGGGAGTAGCCATATCCGTCATCATACCAGCTGATAGTTTTCAAAAGTTTTCCTGCTGCAATCATGGTCGCTTGTGCATCAAATACCATGGAACGGCTGTCGCCCACCACATCGCTGGAGACAATTGGGTCATCTGTATATCCAATAATATTTTTTAATGGTCCCTCAGATATCTCTTTCATTTTAGCATTCAGCTCATTCACCGTTGGGAGTCTTTTCAATTCAGTGGTAAGATCCACACACGATCCATCGGGGATGGGTACGTTAAAAGCGATTCCCGCGATTTTCCCTTTCAAGTGCGGTAATATAGATTCCACTAATTCCGGAGACCGAGTTTGGTTCGGAATAATATTTTCTACCGCGGAGCGACTCCGGCGTAAATCAGAACGTACGCTGTCTGCAAGAGGTTGATCAGACGTATAGGCATGAACCGTAGTCATCATGGCTTTTTCCAGACCATATTCTTTGTCTAATATATCCAGCATTAAAGCCAATACTTGAGTTGTGGATGAGGAAGGGGATACAATTTTGTCTTCGATTGAAATTTCGTTATCATTTAATCCCATTACTACAATTCTGTCCATCGGGTCTTTCGGGGGAGTGGTAACAATGACACGTTTGGCTCCGGCTTCGAGGTATTTTTCCAATTCTGTTCGGGGCCAGATACGACCGGTACAATCGATAATAATATCCGCCCCAAGGGCATCCCAGGGTAATTGGCCGGGGCCGGATCCTGGCAATATGCGTACTTTTTGTTTCCCAAAATGGATAAAATGGTCTTCCAGGTAGGCTTCGGTTTCTACGGGTCCGTAGACGGTATCGTGATGCAATAAATAAAAAAGCGCTTCGGGATCAGCCAGGTCGCTTACTCCCACGAAATTCAATTGTGGATCGTCAAATCCAAGCCTTAAAAGATTTCGGCCGATTCTGCCGAATCCGATAATTCCAATGTTCATTCTTTATCCTATTTCCAAGCCAAAAGTTATTTAGTAACTATTATATGAGTCACTAACAATCGACCTATAAAATATGAAAGACTATTTATAATAAGACTTATCCATCCTATTATTATTTGTTAAATTTATTCTATGTAAATCATTGCATAAAGTCTTATTGAAAGGATATAATATGTCTGTTAAACAATTTTTACCGGCGAAACATTTTTCGGATAACGCGTGGATAAAATCTCATAATCAATACCAAGAGATATATGATAAGTCAATTCAGGATCCCAATGCCTTTTGGAGTGAACATGCAGAGCGGATTACCTGGTACAAGAAATGGGACTCCGTAAGCGATTACGATTTTAAAAAAGCGGAAATTAAATGGTTTGCCGGTGGAAAACTCAATGTAAGCTACAATTGTCTGGACCGCCATGTGGCCGCTGGGCAGGGTAGCCGAACTGCTCTTATTTGGGAAGGCAATAATCCGGAGGAAGATCAGCGCTATTCATATAGTGAGTTGCTGGATGAAGTACAAAAATTTGCCAATGTGTTAAAAAGTATGGACGTTGAAAGAGGGGACAGGGTATGTATGTATATGCAGATGATTCCCCAATTGCCCATTGCTATGCTGGCCTGCGCACGAATTGGTGCGGTTCATTCAATTGTTTTCGGTGCATTCAGCTCTGATTCTCTGAGGGATCGCATTAACGATTCAGAATGCAAGGTACTCATTACGCAGGACACAGGCGTCCGAGGAACGAAACAAAACATCTCTATGAAAGCCAACGCGGACAATGCTGTTTCGCAGACACCATCCATTAAAAACGTTGTCGTAGTACAACGGACGGGAGAAACCGTGAACATGAGTGAGAGAAGAGATCTGTGGTGGCATGAGGAAATGGCAAAAGCAGATACTGATTGTAAACCGGAAGAAATGGATGCAGAAGATCCGCTATTTATTTTATATACATCCGGTTCCACGGGCAAACCCAAAGGCGTGCTGCACACCACCGGTGGATATTTAGTATATTCGGCTCTGTCACATGAAATGATATTCGATTATCACGAGGATGATATTTTCTGGTGCACGGCAGACATCGGCTGGATTACCGGACACTCCTACATTGTGTATGGACCTCTGGCCAATGGCGCTACATCCGTTATGTTTGAAGGTGTGCCAAACTATCCGGACTATGGGCGTTTTTGGGACATTGTGGATAAGCATAAAATCAACTTGTTTTACACAGCCCCGACTGCATTACGCGCATTGATGAAAGAAGGCGATGAATTTGTCACCAGCCGTGACTTGTCTTCCCTGCGCCTGTTGGGGACTGTTGGTGAACCCATCAAAGAGCCGGAATGGATGTGGTATTATAACGTTATCGGCAAAGGAAACTGTCCCATTGTCGATACGTGGTGGCAGACAGAAACCGGAGGTATTCTGATTACTCCACTCCCTGGCGCCACGCCCATTAAGCCCGGTTCGGCGACATTTCCGTTTTTTGGAATTGAGCCTGTCCTATTATCGGAAGATGGGCAGGAAATTGAAGGGAATGATGTTTCCGGCTTGCTGGTCATAAAGACATCCTGGCCGGGGCAGATGAGAACGCTTTATGGCGATCATAAACGCTTTTTTGAAACCTATTTTTCCCAGTTCCCGGGATATTTTTTCACTGGGGATGGCGCCCGTCGGGATGAAGATGGTTATTACTGGATCACCGGCAGGGTAGATGATGTATTAAATGTATCCGGTCATCGTATCGGTACCGCTGAAGTAGAAGGTGCCATCGGCAAAGCTAACGGTGTGGCAGAAGCAGCTGTTGTGGGATTTCCCCATGATATCAAAGGTCAGGGCATTTACGCATTTGTGACACTCATGACCGGCGTGGAAAATTCAGAAGAAATTGAAAAGGATATTCGGGCCTCAGTTACAGCAGAGATTGGCCCACACTCTAAACCGGATAAAATTCAGTTCACTCCGGCATTGCCCAAAACACGATCCGGAAAAATAATGCGCCGGATCTTAAGAAAAATCGCTGAAGGAGATACGGATAACATGGGTGATATCTCCACGTTGGCTGACCCAACGGTTGTAGAAAATCTGGTCGCCGGATCAAAATAAACAAGGCATATACAGTCATTCATCATTAATCCGATAAATCGGGTTAGTGATGAATGAAATGTTGTTTTGTGTTCTTAATTAACTATTCCCTTTTTTTGTTTTTCGTAAATAATTGATAATCTCCCCTATAATACTTACTGCAATTTCCGGAACGGTTTGAGCGTGGATATCCAGTCCAACAGGCGCCTGAACCCGATTCAAATCATCTTTAGAAAACCCTTCTTTTTCCAGTCCTTGAGCCAAAATTTTCCATTTACGCTTGCTGCTTATCAGTCCAATCCATCCTGCTGATGAGTTAAGGAGCCATCGAATTAATGTTAAATCATGATGGTGTCCACGGGTGGCTACCAAAGCCATATCTGACGGTTGAAGAATGCTCCCTTCAATTAGTGTACCAATAGGTTCAAAAGAACGAGATAAGGCGTTTGGGAATCTTTCCTCACTGACAAAGGATTTCCGATCATCATGAATAGTAATGTTTATATCAATATAATGAGCAAGTTCTGCCACTGCTTTTCCCACATGTCCGCCTCCAAAGATATGGAGAACCGGTTCCGGAGCAATATACCGATATAGATGAATCGCATCTTTTGTAAGAATGGTTTTATTTTTCTTACCCTCAAACAATTCATCTACTTGAATATTATGAATCTGATTTTGTTGTCCCAATGCTTGACGCGTTATTTTTTTTGTATGAAAATGATATGTCGTGAGCCAAGCTTGCCCCTCACTGTTATCAGTTAATCCGGTCCAAAAAGACTGTACATTATTTGTAAAAGGCTCAACAGCGACTTTTACGGTGCCGCCGCAAAGGCCCCCGTCTTTGGATAAATCATCGTTTGTAAAATCAAAGGACTCTAGTGCAGTTTGGTTATTTTCCAGTGAAACCAAGGCGAGATCGATTACTTCCTTTTCCATGGTTCCCCCACCAATCGTGCCTACAATTTCTCCAGATTTACATACCAGCATCATTGGGTAATCTTTCCTTGGAACGGATCCTTTCCATTCCATGACTGTACAGAGTGCGCAAGGTTCACTAAAGTCAAACTCAAGTAATTGTCGGTAAAATCGTTTTTCCATCAGACCCTTAAATTATGGATTATTATTCAGAAAAATCATGATTGCTTCGAGGGCTGCCCGCCCGAGACTTCTCGCTTTATCGGACAGATTTGTGAAATCAATACCTTCGCCTCGTGGGTCCACATCAGCGATTTTCAGGCCAGGTTTCATGGGGACGGATGGATGAATCAATCCTCGGACCAACCCGGAAAAGGGAGCAAGAATTTCAGTGGTATAATCGATGGTACCAAGACATTGCTTCTCTTCTACCATATCTCCAAAATCAACGGTCCATTTCAATTTCCCTTTATTCGATGCATAAAGTACACGACGATTTGATTCACCACCAATGGATCCGGGGATATCGGTATTTTTCATTGGTTCGCCTTCAGAAATGATTTTTCCAAGGTTGTGACCTCGCATCGTTTCAATAACAGTATGACAATTTTGATTAGCAGAAAATCCGGGACCAAAACCAATAACATGGTCAGCCCAACCCCTGTAATTTTCATAATAGGATTTTATCATCCTGGCATCAACCAAAATCGTTGGAGAAATGGATCGAATGTTTTCTGGATCATCGTTAAAAATGGGAATAAAATCAGTATGGATCATTTTGTCAAATTGATTTATGCAGATATGTTTTCCCAGAATTCCTGCAACAGATGTTTCTCCATCGATGATTGCATCACTGAATGTAACGGATCGTCGAATAGCCAGGGGTGGATTAATTTCACTGAGAATGACTTTAAACCCGGCCTTGGTTAGTGAGACGGCGGTTGCACTGCCAATTTCTCCAGCTCCCCGAATCCAGATTAATGGTTGTGGTTCATCCATTTTCATTTTTTTTCAGTGTAATAAGTATCCATATCTAAAATGATTCCACGATCATTCACCGGAAAATAAGTGATATTATCCTTATGGGTATTCAATAATTCCCGCCCACCGGAATCGCCGGAAATGTTTAACAATTCATCACGGTAAATTTGTGAAAAAAAAGCGGGATGTCCATGAATTCCTTGAAAAGTTGGAATAAGAATTTTTGACCTGTTTGTTTTTAATTCATTCAATATTGTATCGATGGTTTCTTTTTGAATAAAGGGTTTATCACCCAGGCTAAACCCAAAATAATCACAGTTTATTTGTGTGGATTCTACACCCAATTTTATCGATTCAGATAACCCATCTTGATATTGATTATTTTTGATGATTTTAATTTGTTTTTTGATGGATAAAGAGATTGCTTCAGTCATCCTTTCATAGTCATGTCCTGTGATAAGCAAGATTTCAAAATCATGATTAAGATACGACTCTATGGTTTGTTCAATAACCGTTTTGTCGCCAATCTTATCTAATAGTTTATTGGGTGGATGTCTTGTGGATGATCCGGCGGCGGGGATAATCATCGAAATTTTCATGAAATCTGTTTCCACCAAGTTTTTTTCACGCTGCCGAAATAAACAGGCGATGAAGTAGTTGAAGCAATGCTTTCTCCAAGAGAGCGAGCCTTTTCAGGATAAGCATCTGCTTTATTCACGAAATAAATTTTGGAAATAGGTTCTGGTATTTTTGATAAATATCCTTTATGGCTCGTGACCACTTCAGCGACAAGTTCAGCGTCAATTGCGGTTGTATCGTTTATATGCCAAAGAGATTTGAAAATTTCCGGCCGATGAACTTTACCATCACTCATTTTGCTCCCAATGACATCAGCCCCGACTAATATAACAACATGGGAAGCGAATGGAGGAATGGCAGGATCGTTATCATTGTGGGCTTTTAAAGGAAGATCTCGGGCGCCATCTGCTTCAAATACAGTTGTGTCCGCATCTAAAAGAAGCGGCTGCAGTTCGGAGGGTTTAAAGCCTTGATATTTATCAACACCAATCTTTTTCTTTAATAAATACAGTGGAAGATGATCTTCAAACAGATTTTTAACTGTGTTTTTCGGTTTTAATAAAACGATTGGAAAAATCGGAGATGGCCCCGCTTTTACGATGGATGTCAGCAAAACCCGGCTGTACTGTTGGACCAATTCATGTCCCAGTTGATACAGCAGAGATGTTTTTCCACCTCCGCCAAATAAAGCAATGCAAAGTTTGAGGGGTGAATTAAATAGATTTAAGAATTCTTTTGGCTGCGGCATGGTAAATATATGTGATCAAATTAGTAAATATTTTACAGCGATTTTAACATATTTATTATCAGTAGGTTTTGGAATTGTTCATTTAGATTAATAATTTTGTGTATCATTGTATCCATTCTGGAATGGAAAAAGGGGCTGGGCTTTCAACTCGCCCCTTTTTTATTCATAAACGCAATGATGTATAGATTTGCTGAAATTGAAATAAAACATGGAAAATCAAATTAATATAATTAGTGGAAATATTGTCGATGTCATCCATCGGAAAATATTCTCAGGTGAAATTCATATCCAAAATGGCCTTATCCGAAAAATAGTTGAAACGGATTCAATCGAAAAACAATATATTCTACTGGGATTTATCGACAGTCACATTCATATCGAAAGTTCCATGCTTGTTCCATCAGAATTTGCTCGGATTGCTTCCGTCCATGGAACGGTGGCAACGGTTTCAGATCCACATGAAATTGCCAACATTCTTGGCATTAAGGGTGTTCAGTTCATGATCGAAAATGCAGCCTCTGTCCCATTCAAATTTTATTTTGGCGCTCCGGCCTGCGTTCCGGCAACGCCATTTGAAACGGCTGGAGCCCAGATTACATTAAGCGATTTAGAAACATTATTTCAAAAGAAAGAAATTTTGTATTTATCGGAAATGATGAATGTTCCTGGTGTGCTGAATAATGCCCCAGGCGAAGTGGAAAAATTAAATCTTGCCCGGAAATATGGTAAGAAGGTGGATGGCCATTCCCCGGGGTTGCGTGGTAAGGATGCAGAAAAATATGTGAAATCCGGTATAACCACAGACCACGAATGCGTCACGCTGGAAGAAGCACGGGAAAAAATCAGCTATGGAATGACCATTCAGATTCGGGAAGGATCCGCCGCAAAGAACCTGGACGACTTGATGCCTTTGATTGATGAATTTCCTGAAAAGGTTATGTTTTGCAGCGATGACCGGCATCCGGATGATTTAGTGGAAAGCCATATCAGGGATATGGTTATTCGGGCAAAGAATGCCGGGTATGATTTATTTAATATCCTTCAAGCCGCATGCGTGACTCCTGTAAAACATTATGGTCTTAATGTTGGGCTGCTGCAAAATAATGATCCGGCCGATTTTATTATCGTGGATAATTTAGATGAAATGAATATTCTATCCACGTTTGTTAACGGAGTAAAAATCGCAGATATAAATGGACCGCTTCTTTCAACCCAAACGGTGGAAAAAGTGAATAGTTTTAACGTTAGCCAAAAATCTGTTGATGAATTTTCAGTTGTTGCTAAAACGGGGAAAATTCGCGTGATAAATGTAATTGATGGACAACTTATCACGAAAACATCTTTAGAAATACCCAAGGTAGAAAATGGTTTCGTTGTTCAGGATATTGAGCACGATCTCCTTAAAATTACCGTTGTGAATCGGTACAGGGATACAAAACCCGCTGTGGCATTTATCCGAAATTTCGGATTGAAATCGGGCGCCATTGCGTCATCGGTGGCTCATGACTCACACAATATTGTTGCAGTGGGAGCAACCGATGAGGATCTTTGCAACGCTGTCAATCTGGTCATTAAACACAGAGGCGGTGTTTGCGTGGTGTATGGGGATGTTGAAAATGTGATTCCACTTCCAGTTGCGGGTATCATGACGGACGGGGACGGATACGAAGTCGGGAAAGGATATGCAGAATTGGATAGATTGGCTAAAGAGATGGGATCAATTTTAAATGCTCCATTTATGACTCTTTCATTTATGACCTTGTTAGTCATTCCGGACTTAAAATTAAGCGATCAAGGATTATTTGACGGAAAATCGTTTGAATTTACTTCTTTATTTTCCGGTGAATCATGAGAGGGTGCTCTGTCCCAATGAATCGGGATCGAATAAGATAATAAATCAGGAATTAGCCAATAGAATAATACATAGTATGTCGAATATACTCTACATACTATGCATAATAAGCTTTATATTATTCCGTGAATCTATTGCATACATTACCGAATATCATTGATTACCAAACACTGAAAGGCGCTCTGGTATCTTATAAATCAAAACGGGATAAAATTTCACACTTAATTAAGACCGGTGAAATAATTCGTATTAAAAAGGGATTGTACGTTCTAAATGAATCGTATCGTCGGGGAAATATATCTCTAGAACATGTATCCAATTTATTGTACGGCCCGTCTTATGTCTCGCTGGAGTACGCCTTGTCTTATTATGGATTTATCCCAGAGAAAGTAGAAACCCTGACAGCAGTCACCACCGGAAGAAGCCGTGTATTCAAAACGCCGTTGGGTGTGTTTACCTATCGCTATATTGCCCTGCCCTCATTCTCATCAGGGATGGAGATTATTGAATTTCAGCCGGGTATCAGTTTTATGATGGCATCCCCGGAAAAAGCCCTTGCTGATTTTATCCAAAGTCAAAAAGGCGTTCCAAGTCATTCCACCCAACAATATGAGCAGTACTTATTCGAAAACATCCGATTGGATTCAAGACTGTTATCCAACTTGAGTCTCCGTGAACTGAAAACGTTTTCAGCGGCCTATAAATCGCAAAAACTATCACGACTATGCCAAATCATAAAACAGATGCAACACGTGGGTGCATAATGCATAAATCCATCAAACAAATGCTCAATAAATACCAGTGTCAAACAACAGGAGACAGTATCAATGCCCTACGTGAAATTCTGCAGGAAATTGCCTTGCTGGGATTATGGAGAAGTAAATTTTTTGAACACGGGGCTTTTTATGGCGGCAGTGCATTAAGGATTCTTCACGGATTAGACAGATACTCTGAAGATTTGGATTTTTCATTATTAAAAAGAAATGATGTTTTTGACTTTAATCGTTTTTTTATTCCTCTTCAAAAAGAAATGGAAGCTTTCGGGTTTGAAATATCCATTAATCAAAAAGTGAAAAAAGTTCAAACCTATATCGAATCCGCATTTATCAAAACAAATACATTCACGCAAATGCTTCTGATTTCATCCGATCAATCCATTGTACGTGGCCTTCACCCAAAGCAATTACTGAAAATAAAATTAGAAGTGGATACCCATCCGCCATTAGGGTTTGAAACGGAAATCAAATATCTTTTGCATCCCATTTCATTTCCCGTAAAAATTTTTACTTTACCCAATTTATTTGCAGGAAAAATGCACGCCATTTTATGTCGAAATTGGAGCCAGCGAATAAAAGGTAGGGATTGGTATGATTTAATTTGGTATCTCTCAAATTATCCGGAACTTAATTTAGAGCATTTAGAACTCCGTATGAAAAATAGTGGTCACTTAGATTCTGAAGAAAAACTAACCAAAGACAAATGTTTACAATTACTCACGGATAAAATCAATGGTTTGGATATTAACAAAGCAAAAAAAGATGTGGAAAAATTTATAAAAAATGGTGATTTATCTCTTTGGTCACCGGAATTTTTTCTTGATATAATCCAAAGAATAGAGTGGAAAACTTGAGCATAATAGGACACTCTTTACCCAGACCAGATGCGGCTGGAAAAACCACTGGAAAGACACGTTTTCTCACAGATATTTCTGTTAAAAATATGGTTTATGGCGCTCCTGTTTATTCATCAATTCCTTTTGGTGAATTCAATAATATTGACCTTTCAAAAGCAGAAAAGGTTAATGGATTTATTACTTTAGTTTTGGCGCAAGATATTCCCGGTGAGAACCAGGTAGGCGTCATTATACATGACCAACCTCTGTTTGCGGACAAAACAGTTCGATACGTTGGTGAAAGTATAGGACTGATTGTTGCCAAAACCCCGGAAGCAGCTTTAAAAGCGGCAAAATTGGTTCAAGTTGATTACGACGAAAAAAATCCCTGTTTGTCTATTCATGAAAGTCGAGATGCCACAGGAAATTTTATCCACGAAACAAACGTAGCCTGTCATCATCGGATCCAGAAGGGAAACATTGATTCAGGATTTGCTGAAGCAGATCAGATTATTGAAGCCCGTTTTAAGACACCCTATCAGGAGCATTATTATTTAGAACCACAGGCTTGTATCGTCATCCCCCAGAAGGATGGAAAGATTAAAATCCTTGGCTCACTTCAATGCCCGTTTTATATCCAAAAATCAGTAGCAAAGGTATTTGGACTTCCCCTTGGAAAAGTGCTGGTTGAGCAAGCGCCCACAGGAGGAGCGTTTGGTGGAAAAGAAGATATCCCATCGGAAATCTGCGCCCGCGCAGCCGTGGCCGCCATGAAAATTGGGTCGCCGGTGAAGGTGGTTTATAATCGTCGTGATGATGTACAACTCACTAGCAAGCGTCACCCATTTCAAATGCATTATAAAGTGGGAGTGAAGAATGATGGTACTTTAGTGTCCGCAAAAATTCTTTTGGAAGAAAATGCCGGTGCCTACGCCACCTTATCAACGGTTGTTTCATATCGTTCGGCGGCTCACGCCATGGGTCCATACGTGATTCCCAATATCAATGTGGATTCTAATTCTTACTACACAAACTTACCGCCAACGGGCGCCTTTCGAGGATTTGGCTCGCCGCAGGCTGCCTTTGGCCACGAAAGAATGATGGATATTATTGCAGGTAAGCTGAAAATGGATCCCATGGAATTACGGTTAAAAAATATTGTTAAACCCGGTTTACAAACTCAAACAGCGCAAACATTAAATGAAAGTGTAGGCGCAGAAGAAACTATAGAAAAAGCAGCGGATCTTGCCCAATGGAACAGCTTTTACCCTGACCAGTCTGGCCGGTACAAACATGGACTTGGCATGAGCACAATCCATTATGGAAATTGCCTGGGAGCAGCGGGATGGCACATGGATGGTTCAGGTGTAAATATTAAAATTTTATCTTCCGGAGAGGTCCATGTGGCCTATGGTTTGATTGAAATGGGGCAGGGATCCGAAATGGTGGTGACACAAATGACGGCAGAAGCACTCGGTATTTCGCCAAATCGGATAAAGGTGCTTCCCACAGATTCTGCCCAGGTTCCTGATAGCGGCCCCGCCGTGGCAAGCCGGAATGTGGTCATGACCGGGAATGCAATTCGCGACGCAGCAAAAAAACTCTTGCCGATCCTCAAGAAATCCGCATCTGAATTAATGGACTGTGATGAATCTAATATCATCATCAGAAATGATAAAGTGACCGATGTCATTTCCAATACTGAAATCATGTTTCATGAATTATGCGATTTCATGGAAAAGTCAAATATAGATATGGAATTCACCGGATGGTGGCATACCCCAAAGTTGAAATACGATGCAGAAACGGGGATTGGGGAAGCTTATTTTTCCTATTCCTTTGCCACTCACATTGCAAAAGTCCGGGTGGATACGCTCACAGGCCAGGTGTTTGTTGACAAAATATTTGCCGCCCATGATGTAGGCAAAGCCATCAATCCTGCGGGAATTGAAGGACAAGTAGAGGGAGGTGCTGTGCAAGGAATTGGTTGGGCAATTACAGAAGATTTCAAAATGAATCGAGGTGTAGTTACCACACCAAACTTATCCACCTATTTATTACCGACAGCTTTAGATAGCGCAGAGGTATCAACCATTATTGTTGAAAAACCTGAACCGGAAGGTCCTTGGGGCGCTAAAGGGATTGGAGAACCGAGTATCATTCCAACGGCCGGAGCCATTGCCAATGCAGTGAGTTCTGCATTGGCAATTCAAATGAACGAAATTCCCCTAACCTCCGAACGGGTATTGAAAAGTTTGAGCGAAGCGAAATAATTATGAACGGAATATCAACTTTATTTACCTTGATTATTACACAACGCTTGTGTAATAATCAAGGACGATTCTCTTTTAAAAACCAAGATGCACATGAAACTAAACTCTAAAAAAACGTTACTCACAAACTGTCGCATTGTAAATCCTTACGGGGAAATTGACTTCGTCGAAAACGGGTCAATCCTGATTGAAGATGGTATTATTAAAGATATCGGTCATATTAAGTCCTCCATTTCAGTTGATGAAACAATTGATTTAAACGGAAAGACTGTTCTTCCCGGGATGATTAATGCTCATGCCCATTTATACTCTGCCTTGGCTATGGGGATGCCATTTCCTAAAGGAAACCCAACTAACTTTACGGAATTACTTGAACAAGTCTGGTGGATTTTAGACCGGGCATTGGACAAAGAAAGCACAAAAGCATCTTATGAAGCAGGATTGTTGGACCATCTTCGCTACGGTGTAACAACAGTGATCGACCATCATTCCAGTCAAAACTTTGTAGAAGGGTCACTAGAATTGTTGGCAGAAACAGCAAAACAATTTGGAATAAATATTTCCAGTGCTTTTGAAATGACAGACCGAAACGGTTCTCAAACTTTCCGGGAAAGTTTAAATGAAAATATTCATTTTTATAAAACCCATAAAAATTCAGAAACAGTACGACCCCTCATGGGGTTGCATGCATCATTTACGTTGTCTGATGAATCATTGGGACAAATAGCTGAACAATTACAGCAACTATCGAACTGGGGCATTCATGTCCATACAGCGGAAGATAAGGCTGACCAAACAGATGCAGAGGACCGTGGGTATACATCTGTCATTCAACGTCTTGATTCATTTGGATTGCTGAACGAAAATAGCCTGGTCATCCATGGTATCCATTTTCAACCAGGTGATTCCAAAATCATAAAACGCACTGGGGCAATGCTGGTACATAATCCATCATCCAACGCCAATAATCAGGTGGGAATGACATCATCGGAACTCATCGAAGATTTAGATGCGGGATTAGGAACGGATGGCATGCAGGGAAACATGCTGGCTGAAGCAAAGGAAGGGACTCTGGTTCGAAGTAGTCACTTGCCCGGAGGATCGGATAGTGTGAATTATGCGGAACTGCTCTTTAAACACAATCCAGCTATTGCCACAAAATTATTCAACCGAAAAATAGGAAAACTCGATCCCGGTTATTCTGCGGATTTGGCAATTTTTGATTATCATCCCAAAACCACTTTCCATGCCGGGAATTGGATTGGCCATACCTTATTTGGACTGGATAAACCCAGCGATGTAATGATAGCAGGCAAATTCAGAATTCGAGATTATAAATTTACAGAAATATCAGAAATTGAAATTTTAAACAATGCTCAGGTCCAGTCGAACCGGCTTTGGAAAAAAATGGACGCAATTGAAGGAAATAAATAGGTGAGAAACATCGATTACAATCAAATTTTAGAAAAAGCGAAAGCCTACAAACCGGAAATATCCCGGTTTTTAAGAGATCTTTTGGCCATCCCCAGTGAAAGCTGCCAGGAGGAACAGGTTATCCTGCGGATAAAAGAAGAAATGGAAAAAGTGGGATTCGATCGAACGGAAATTGATGAAATGGGAAATATTTACGGGTTTATCGGAAATGGTAAAACGGTGATTGCAATGGATGCCCATATTGATACTGTTGGCGTGGGGAATATAAAAAACTGGGACTATGATCCGTACGAAGGATACGAGGATGACGAAATTATTATCGGCCGAGGAGCATCGGATCAAACCGGCGGCATGGCATCCATGGTTTATGCAGGAAAGATTATCAAAGATTTGAGATTGGAAGCCGATTATACGTTGGTGGTGACGGGAACCGTCCAGGAAGAAGATTGCGACGGACTTTGCTGGCAGTATATTCTCGATAAGGAAAAACTTAAACCCGAATTCGTAGTCAGCACTGAATCCACATCCTGCAGAATTTATCGCGGTCATCGAGGTCGGATGGAGATAAAGGTAAGCACGCCGGGTGTCAGCTGCCATGGCTCTGCGCCGGAGCGGGGAGATAATGCCATTTTTAAGATGGCGCCCATCCTCATGGAACTGGAACAACTTAACCATGAGTTGAAAGATGACGAATTTCTTGGGAAAGGGACTTTAACTGTATCCGAAATATTTTACAGTTCCCCATCAAGGTGCGCGGTGGCAGATGGATGCTCAATTTCTATCGATCGCAGATTGACATTGGGTGAAACACCGGAGTCTGCTATGGAGGAGATTCGCAACCTGCCATCGGTGAAAGCAGCCAAAGCGACGGTGGAAATGTATAATTACGCAAAACCATCCTATACGGGTTTTATCTATCCCACAGAAGCTTTTTTCCCAACCTGGGTTATTGACGAAGACCACATTGTAACGCAATCTTTGGTTGAATCCTACCAGTCCCTGTTCAAAAAAGAACCCGTTGTGGATAAATGGACATTTTCCACCAATGGGGTGGCGATCATGGGTCGCCACGGCATTCCCTGTATTGGCTTCGGCCCGGGACATGAAGAAGAAGGACATGCACCAAATGAAAAAACATGGAAGAATGAACTGGTGGAAGCAGCGGCGATGTATGTGGCGATTCCCCTGGTTTATTTACAGAAAAAACAACAATTGGATATAGTAAAATGAATTTACAGAACAGATTTAATCAAATTGCACAGCTGGATATCAGCGGGTATGGAAAAGATTTTCTCCTGACATGGGAAAAGACTGATGATGAAATAATAGCCACATTATATCTTGCAGAGTTATTCCGGGAAATGCATCAACAAGGGTTATCATTCAAAACATTTGAAACCGGATTGGCCATATCTATTTTTCGTGATAAATCAACACGAACCCGATTCAGTTTTGCATCCGCCGCCAATGCGCTGGGACTGGCAGTATCAGATTTGGACGAAGAGAAATCCCAAATTGCTCACGGTGAGACAGTTCGCGAAACAGCCAACATGATTTCGTTTATGACAGATGTAATTGGAATTCGTGACGATATGTTTCTGGGAGAAGGAAATGCCTACATGCGGGAGGTAGCTAAAGCCGTCCGGACCGGATTTGAAGAAGGGACGCTCCATCAGCGACCGGCGTTGGTGAACTTGCAGTGCGACATTGACCATCCTACCCAAAGTCTGTCCGACCTGGCCATGCTGAAACAGGCCTTTGGTTCCCTGGAAAACCTTCGTGGAAAGAAAATCGCCATGAGTTGGGCTTATTCACCCAGTTATGGAAAACCCTTATCGGTCCCCCAGGGAATTGTTGGACTAATGACCCGATTCGGAATGGAAGTGACTTTGGCCCATCCGGAAGGATATGGGTTAATCCCAGAGGTCATCGATTTGGCGAGTAAACAGGCAATAGCAAGCGGTGGGTCTTTTTCCATAGTTAATGATATGAAAGAAGCCTTCAGTGAAGCAGACATTGTTTATCCAAAATCATGGGCACCTTATCAGGTTATGGAAAAACGAACCGAATTATTAAAATCCGGTGATAAAGATGGTTTGGCATCACTGGAAAAAGAAGCATTAGCCAATAATGCCCGCTTTAGGGATTGGGAATGCGATGAAGAAAAAATGTCGCTGACAAAAGATGGGAAAGCTCTTTATATGCATTGCCTACCTGCAGATATTACCGATGTAAGCTGTGAAAAAGGTGAAGTGAGCAAAGCTGTATTTGACCGATATCGAAAGGATACGTATTTAGAAGCCGGTTTTAAACCATTTATTATTGCGTCAATGATGTTTTTGGGAAGGTTGGAAAATCCGGTAAATAAATTGGATGAAATCCTTACGAAAAAGGAGAATCGGTTATAAAATGATCAATGGGAAAAAACTGGTGGTTATTGCTCTCGGGGGGAATGCCATCAAACAGGCGGGAGAAGAAGGAACGTCTGAAGACCAGTTTAATAACGTGGCGCTTACATGTAACCAGCTGGTGAAAATGAACAAACAGGGTTATCTGATGATTCTTACTCACGGCAATGGACCCCAAGCAGGAAATCTTTTAATTCAACAGGAAGAAGGGAGCGATTTAGTACCATCTATGCCATTAGATGTAGTGGATGCAATGACACAAGGCGAAATTGGTTATATGTTTCAAAACCAATTACAAAATGCTTTCCGCAGGGATGGTCGCGAAATTCCAATAGCCACATTAATTACCCAAATGGTTGTGGATGAAAATGATCCGGATTTTAAAAATCCATCTAAACCGGTTGGTCCGTTTTATACTGAAGAAAAAGCAAAGAAGTTGCAGCAGACCAAAGGATATGTGGTGAAAGAAGTCAGATCGGGTGCTGAAAAAAATTGGCGTCGTGTGGTTCCGTCACCCGCACCCATTGACCTAGTGGAAGCAGAATCTATTAAAACGCTTCTGGATAATCGGGTGATCGTCATTACCTCTGGTGGGGGAGGTATTCCGGTTGTTCGACAGGAAAATGGAGAATTAGTGGGTATAGAAGCTATCGTGGATAAAGATATAGCAGGACAAAAACTGGCTGAAATCGTCGATGGAGATATTTTTCTGGTTCTTACAGATGTTGACCATGTCTACCTGAATTATGGTCAAATAAACCAAAAGGCTATTAGACAAATGACCGTAACAGAGGCCAAACGGTATATAAAAGAGAGTCAATTTACAAAAGGAAGTATGGCGCCGAAAGTCAGTGCGTGTATCGCATTCGTAGAAAAAGGTGGAGATCGAGCTATTATTTCATCTGTAAATCAGGCTTTAGATGCATTGGGCGGTAAAGCTGGTACAGAAATTATTCCGGATAAAAATTTGAACTAAAGGATTAAAATGACAACACGAGAAAAAATATTAGAGAATACCATCAACCTTTGCCGGGAAAAAAACGTTTTGATCCCGACCTATAAACAAATGCGTAATCCGAATAGCATTCCGGAAAAAGTAAAACAAGAATTAAAAAATATAGGGCTCTCGGATGTAAACCCTCGAAATTTATTTCGAATCACTTGGAAAAATGAACCAATAGAAACAGGTGGCGGATTTGGAAATGTGAATTATTTAGAAATTCCAAAAGAACTCTCCGGTGTAAAGGCTCGGATTTTTGTATTGCTTGGAAAATATTTCCCGACCGGGACCCACAAGGTCGGAGCGACATTCGGTCCGCTGGTTCAACGATTAATTACTGGTGAGTTTGATCCAACCCGGCAGAAAGCCCTATGGCCATCCACAGGGAATTACTGCAGAGGCGGATCGTTCAATTCAGCTTTGCTTGGTTGTCCATCTGTGTCCGTATTACCGGAAGAAATGAGCAAGGAACGATTTGAATGGTTGGAAAATATCGGTTCGGAAATACATCGAACACCCGGCAGTGAAAGTAATGTGAAAGAGATTTACGACAAAACGAAAGCATTGAAAAAAGAACGCGGGGACGATTTAGTTGTGCTGAATCAATTTGAAGAAATCGCCAATCCATTATGGCATTATGCCATTACCGGAGCAGCCATGGAGGATGTCTTTGAGCAAAACAAAATGGATACGTCACGTTTCAGTGGATTATTCTTAACCCAGGGATCAGCCGGGACGTTGGGTGCCGGAGAGTATTTACGCGAAAAATTTCCTGCAATAAAAATTGCTGCAGGAGAGGCTCTTCAATGTCCTACACTTTTATATAATGGATATGGTTCGCACCGTATTGAAGGAATCGGCGATAAGCATGTTCCTTGGATTTTAAATATGAAGAATATGGATATGGTTATCGGTATTGATGATGAAATCTCCATTCGTCTCATGCAGTTGTTTAATGAATCGATTGGGATAGACTTTCTGAAGGAACAAGACGTGTCTTCAGAGATCGTTGATCAACTTCATCTGCTAGGAATTTCCGGAATTGCCAATCTAGCCGGAGCTATCAAGATGGCAAAATATTATGAATTCAACGAAAATGATATGGTCTTTACGGTTGGCACTGACTCCATGGAAATGTATGGCTCCCGGTTAATTGAAGAACGTGAAAAGCACGGTGAATATTCGACTCAAAGAGCAGCCGTCGATTTCGAAGCCCGGCTCATGGGACTGAATTCAGAAGGGGTGATGGAGCTTTCCTATCTTGATAAAAAACGAATGCATAATTTAAAATATTTCACCTGGATTGAACAACAGGGGAAAACGGTGGAAGAACTGGATGCCCAGTGGTTTGATGATAATTACTGGATAAACTCATACAATCAAGTGGATAGCTGGGATGAGAAAATTACCGAATTCAATGAAAAAACAGGTTTGCTGTCTCAATATAAAAAGTAGCCACGAAGATCGCAAAGGTTCACGAAGGATAAATAATAGAAACGAAATAATAGTAAAATAAATGGATAAATTTTCTCACATCGGATTTACATGCATTTCATGCGGTGAATTTTCACCAGCAGAACCTTTCCACTATACATGTAATAAATGTGATTCCAATTTGGATGCGGTCTACGATTATGACCAAATCATTATGAATTGGTCACGTAAACATTTGTCGGGAAATTGTGATCGCTCTATCTGGCGGTACCTTCCTTTATTACCTGTTTTTCAAAATCCCGAAAACACATCCATTCAGGTGGGAGGAACGCCATTGGTAAACCAAACCCGATTGGCGAAAGATTTAGGCATTAAAGACCTATGGTTGAAAGATGATACGAGAAACCCATCCGGTTCTTTGAAAGATCGCGCTACGGAGGTAGGGATTCAACATGCTAAAGAACTAGGTTTTAAAACAGTAGTGGCAGCTTCAACTGGGAATGCAGCTGCATCGCTGGCGTGTTTGTCAGCAGTCCATCAAATGGACGCTGTTATCTTTGCACCTGCTTCAGCACCGCCAGCAAAGTTGACACAAATTTTACAATATGGTGCACAATTATTTCCAGTGGACGGCACGTACGATGATACATTTGATTTATCCATGGATGTGGTAAAAACTACTGGCTGGTATTCCCGGAGCACCGGGGTAAATCCCATACTGTCAGAAGGAAAGAAAACGGTTGCATTGGAAATAGCCGAACAATTGAATTGGGACGTGCCGGACCAAGTATTTGTCCCGGTTGGTGACGGATGCATCATTGGAGGTGTTTATAAAGGATTTCATGATTTACTTCAACTGGGATGGATAGACAGAATGCCCAAACTTGTTGCTATTCAGGCTGAGGGTTCTTCAGCAATTGTGGATGCATTAGAAAGCGGTACAATTACTTCTGTGAGTTCTGATACGATTGCCGATAGCATCTCTGTTGACAAGCCCAGGGATGGGCAGAAAGCCATCCGAGCTGTAAAAGAAAGTCAGGCTTATGGCCTGAAAGTAACCGATGCAGAAATATTAGATGCACAACATCACCTGGCGAAAACGACTGGGTTATTTGCTGAACCGGCTGCAGCCGCAGCCTTTGCTGGACTGATAAAATCAGTAAATGAAAGTAAAATCACTTCGGATGAAACAGCCGCAGTATTGATTACTGGTACAGGGCTTAAAGATATCAATGCTGCGCAAAAGAGGGTGAAAATTCCAACGCCCATTTTACCTAAGTTGGATTCCTTTAATGAAGCGTGGAATCAGCTGCATGCCTGATTCACTTTATCCTATATCGGTGATGGTAAATGGTAACAAAGTTCAGGCCGATGTTCCCGCCGGTCTTATATTATTGGACTTTCTCCGAAATAATTTGAATCTTACGGGAGCTAAGGAGGTTTGCGGAGAAGGAGAATGCGGAGCATGCACAATAGTCCTTGATGGGAAAACAGTTAATTCCTGTCTGATTCTTGCTGTGGAGGCCAATGGAAAAAAATTGATGACCATTGAAGGTTTATCTCAAGGCAAAATACTAAATGAAATGCAAAAAGCGTTCGTAGATCATCATTCAGTCCAATGCGGTTACTGCATTCCGGGAATGGTATTATCCGGTGAGCAGATTATTAAAGACCATGGTAAACCGGATCGGAAAACCATCCGTGAAGATTTATCCGGAAATATATGCCGATGCACCGGCTACCAGAAAATTGTGGATGCGATTGAAGCGGTGGGGAACAAGACATGATTTATAAAACACCGTCATCTTTTAAAGAGCTCAAACAGGTCTTATTGGATCATTCACACCTTGAATGCGGAGTATTAGCGGGCGGAACGGACTTAATGCCGAGCTGGGAGATGGATGAGGGACTCATGCCTGATGTCCTGATTGATATTAAAAAAATGGGTGAACTTTCGGGAATCCGGAAAAATGAAGAAGAAATTATCATTGGAGCATTAACGACCATTCAGGACATAAAGAATTCATCATTGATTTACAATGAATTCGGTTCATTATCCGAAGCAGCAAGGCAATTTGCCGGTGTTCAAATCCGGAACAGGGCCACCATTGGGGGTAATATTTGTAATGCATCGCCGGCGGGAGATCTATTACCTGGATTGTATGCGCACCAAGCGAATGTTGAAGTGATCGGACCCAACGGAAGCCGTTTTATACTTGTATCAGATTTTATTATTGGTCCGGGGAAAACGGTAATGGAGTCAGGAGAAATTGTGTCGGGAATTCATTTACCGAGAAAAAATGAGAAATCTATTTTTTATAAACTGGGCCTGCGCCGATCCATGGCCATTGCTGTTGTAAATTTTGCCATTGCTTACCAACAGGACTCAAATGGCGTCTTTTCATCCTTGAATATTGCTGCCGGCGCCGTGGCTCCGACTATCGTTTATCTTAATTCTTTTACTGATGCGGTTATAAGCGGTGTTTCTTTAGAAAAAGCAATTCAGCTTGTAGATAAAGATATTTCTCCCATTGCTGACATACGGGCTTCTGCAGAATATCGGAGAACGGTGTTGAAAAATGTTTTGAAATACACGATGGAAAATATAAGTGTCTGACAAACTGTACCCCATAAAACTCCGGCATTTGCTAAAATGGATTCTGGAAGAAGAAAAACACGGATGCATTTTTGGTATAACAACAGACTTGTTCTTCCGGCCAAAGGAAGGCGATGTGTTTAGGATGAATCGGTACGGTAAATTAATGGAAACGCCTATCGGTGTGGCGGCCGGACCTCACACTCAAATGTCCCAGAATATTGTATTGTCCTGGCTCATGGGTGCGCGGTATATAGAATTGAAAACGATCCAAACACTAGACGAACTTGAAGTATCCAAGCCCTGTATCGACATGCAGGACGAAGGTTACAATTGCGAATGGTCCCAAGAACTCCAATTACTTCAATCTTTCTCTGAATATTTAAATGCATGGATCATTATCCACATTTTAAAGGATAAATTTTGTTGGGGAGCGAACAAAGATTTAGGCGGCATTTTCAATATGAGTGCCGGTTATGATTTAACCGGGATTAAAAATTCGAATGTTCAGCAGTTTCTGGACCTGATGGAAAACAGTCAGACAGAATTAGATAGCCGTTTGGATCTGATTTCAGACATTTACCCTAATGTAAAAAATTTGAATATCCCGGCGACACTTTCAGATAATCTCACCCTATCAACTATGCATGGCTGTCCGCCAGATGAAATTGAAGCAATCGGGACGTATCTCATTGAAGAAAGAGGATATCATACTACAATCAAATTGAATCCAACATTGCTAGGACCGAGTCAGCTTCGGGAAATATTAAATAACCGATTGGGATACAAGAATGTGATTGTTCCGGATGAGGCTTTTGCTCATGATTTAAAATATCCGGATGCGCTGAATTTGATAAATAATCTGCAGGTAAAAGCAGTCAAAAAAGGCGTTATTTTTGGACTCAAACTCACCAATACGTTGGAAGTAGAAAATCATAAGTCCATTTTCCCTGAAAATGAAAACATGATGTATTTAAGCGGTTGTGCTTTGCATCCTATCAGCATCAATTTGGCGGCCAAACTGCAAAATGAATTTGATGGGAATCTTGACATTTCGTTTTCTGCAGGAATGGATGCGTTCAACGTTTCAGATGTATTAGCCGCCAATATTAAACCAATAACCGTTTGTACTGATATTCTAAAGCCCGGTGGGTATACGCGGTTAGCCCAGTATTTAAGTGAAATAAATAGACGGTTTGCAGAAAAAAATGCTACTTTAATTGAAGAATATATTTTGAAAAATGATGGTGATTCCGATATGAAGCAATCTGGGTTAAACAATCTTAATCGTTATGCAGAATCTGTTTTAGACCATCCGGCGTACCACAAAGAGAACAAACATTTCGAGTCCATCAAGACAGACCGGAAATTGACAGTCTTTGATTGTGTACAAGCTCCCTGCATTGAAAACTGTGCTACAGATCAGGAAATCCCCGAATATATGCACCAAGTTGCATCGGGGGATTTCAACGGGGCGTATGATACCATTCTGCGTACGAATCCCATGCCTGGGGTAACAGGGTCTGTTTGTGACCATTTATGCCAGATGAAATGCACCCGGAATAATTTGGACAGCACATTGCTGATTCGGGAAATCAAGCGTTTTGCTACGGAAAATGGTCAAGTTTCAAGTTCAACGCCAAAACCACAAAATGGATTAAAGGCAGCGATTGTAGGCGCTGGCCCATCCGGATTATCTTGTGCTTACTTTTTAGCTTTGGATGGATTTGAAGTTCATATTTATGAAACAAAACCGTTTTCCGGCGGAATGGTTTCTGATGCCATTCCCCTATTCAGGTTGGCCGATGATAGTATCCAAAACGACAGGGATCTTGTGGAATCCACAGGTGTAAAAATTTATTATAACTCAATGGTAGATAAGAACCTTTTCGAAACATTACAAAACAAATATAATTATATTTATTTGGGTGCCGGTGCCCAGAAGAATAAAAAGCTGCAAATTGAAGGGGAAGATTGTCCAAATGTCGTTGAACCGCTCACCTTTTTATCTAGGATTCGCCGTGGTGAAACAGAAACGATTGGAAATCGAGTAGCCGTCATTGGTGGCGGGAATACGGCTATGGATGCAGCCCGGACTTCTCAAAGATTGGGAGGGGAAGTGACCATCGTCTATAGGCGAACCATGAAAGAAATGCCCGCAGATATTGAAGAAGTTGTTGCTGCCTTGGACGAAGGAATACGATTGGAAGAATTAACAGCACCGGAACGCATTTCCCCTACTAAAAACGGCAGCGCAGTCATGACATGTTCCAGGATGAAATTGGGTGAAACCGACGACAGCGGTCGGGCCCGGCCGCACAAAATCGAAGGATCAGAATTTGATTTGGAATTTGATACGATTATCCCATCTATCGGACAGGACATTGCCTTTGATTTTCTCACATGGGAAGACTTAAGAGTCAATCCAGAAACTAATGAGACGAAGATTGCAAAAGTGTTTGCCGGCGGAGATGTTGTGCGCGGTGCATCATCGGTGATTAATGCCGTTGGTGATGGGCGAAGAGCTGCATTGAATATCATTCAATTCGCTGGAAATCAGGTCGATGTCAATGGGGATAACATCCCGATAAGATTGGATAAATCTGAATATCAAAAAAAACTGGCCTTCAGAGAATATGGAATAACTACGCCGCACTTGGCACCAGGCGAACGGAATAACTTTAATCTGGTGATACGAACCCTGACAAAGGAAGAAGCCATGAAGGAAGCTGAACGCTGCCTTTACTGCGATGATGTCTGCAATGTCTGCGTGAGCGTGTGTCCGAATCTCTCGAATCTATCCTATATGGCGAAAGAAAAGGTGTATCCTGTCCATACAGTTCATCAATCAGATGATGGTTTTACAGTGAACCAGACAGGAACGCTTCAGCTTTCCCAGGAACCGCAAATTGTAAATATTGGCGATTTCTGCAATGAATGTGGAAATTGCACTACTTTTTGTCCAACATCCGGTGATCCCTATAAAGTAAAGCCCCTGTTTTGTTTAACAAAAGAATCCTTTGGTGCAGAAACAAATGGATATTGGCTGAATGATAATGAACTACATTATAAAAGAGGCGGGGAATTGTCTGTTTTGAAGTCAGAAGAAAACTTATTTAGGTTTACTAATTTTGCAGTTGAAGTCACGATGGATAAGGTGAATTTGGAAATTTTATCGGCAGTATTTTTCAATGGGAATTGTGAAGCAGATTTATCACAAGCCGTTGAGATGATTGTACTATTTGAGAATGTGAATAAAATGCCCATTTTTCAATATGCGGGATAATCATTGGCTCATCCATTACTATTCAAAAGTAGAATAATATTCCATTGAAGATCCACATAATTGGAATAATATTCCACTGACTGTCTCTGAAAAAGGAATACTATGGTAGTAAAGACTAGCAAAAAGTGGAATAATTTAGTACTCATGAAAAAACCAATAAAACTACAAACTAAAAACTGTCGGGAAAAAGTATTATAATTAAATGCGCAGAATATTAATCAAAAACCCTCTTGCAGTAGCCACAATGAACGATGCCAAAGATGAGTTCAGTGGAGGACATATTTTAATCGAAGACGATAAAATTATGTCCATTGGACAAGACAGTCTGGATATTCAAGCAGATGAAGTGATTGATGCAACGGGGATGGTGGCGCTTCCAGGATTTATCAATACACATCACCATCTTTATCAAACGCTGACGCGGAATATTCCTTTAATGCAGAATCAGTCTTTGTTTAGTTGGCTCACCAACCATTACGAAGTGTGGCGAGAGTTGACAGAAGAAGCTGTTTCAGTAAGCACAAAAACAGGTTTGCTGGAGATCATGAAATCCGGTACAACGACCAGTTCTGACCATCTTTATTTGTTTCCGAACCACACCAGTGGCGAATTGATTGATGCAGAAATTGAGAGTGCCCGTGAAATTGGAATCCGGTTTCAGCCAACCCGTGGATCCATGTCCCTTGGCAAATCCAAAGGCGGACTGCCACCGGATGATACTGTCCAAACGGAAGCGGAAATCCAAGCAGATACTGAACGTCTATTAGCGAAATACCATGATGATACAGACGGGGCGATGGTTCGGATTTCTCTGGCGCCCTGTTCCCCTTTTTCCGTAACACCGGAATTGATGAAATCCACGGCGGAATTTGCATTGGCCAACAGTTTACAAATGCACACTCACCTTGCTGAAACGCTGGATGAAGAAACTTTTTGTGTTGAACAGTTTGGTGCTAGGCCTGCGAAATATGTTGAAGGTTTGGGATGGATGAATTCAAATGCATGGTTTGCCCATGCCATCCATTTGAACGATGATGAAATTAATAAAATGGCAGAGACCGGAACCGGAATGAGCCATTGTCCTACATCTAATATGCGTTTGGGGAGCGGCATTGCCAGAATCAAAGAAATGATAGATGCAGGCATTCGTGTCAGTTTGGGTGTGGACGGGACGGCTTCAAACGATGCGGGAAATATGCTCATGGAAATTCGGAATGCTATGATGCTATCCCGGTTACGGGATGAGCAATATTGGCTGTCTGCTCGAGAGGTATTATGGATGGCAACTCGGGGAGGTGCTTCTGTTTTGGGCCGAAATGATATTGGAGAGCTTTCAGTTGGGAAACAGGCAGATATCGCTCTATTTTCTATGGATAGATTGGAATATGCCGGTGGATTATCAGATCCCATTGCATCTCTTGTTTTTTCAGTTCGGACTGTACCGGTGGATTATTTAATTGTCAATGGATCAATACAAATCAAAGACGGGAAAACAATGATAGATGAAAAAGCATTAATTTTGTCTCATAATAAAATTGCAGCTGAAATGCTTCAAAAAGCACAACAAAAAACGGGGATAGATTTTCTTCATAATAATTAAGAAATATGTGGTACTCAATTAAATCTATAATAACACCGAAAACCTTGACAGAGGCTTTTTCACAGCAACAGAATGAAGGAGTGGTCTTGTTTGCTGGCGGAAGTTACTTGGTTGCTGAAAACCCCCCATCCATCCATACACTTATTGATATTAATGGATTAATTAAAGATACAGTTTCTGCAGAATATGAAAGAGTTCGTATCAATGCAGGCGCTACTTTGCAAACATTTATTGAATCAGTAAAACCCATCAATTCGGATTGTCAGTTGATTAAAGGAGTCAAAGGATCATGTCCATCAAAGAATCTTCGTAATCAGCGGACATTTGGAGGGGAAGTTGGAGAATATAGATCCAATTCAGATGCCCTTGTTTTTCTCCATGCGGTTGATGCAGAACTGACAATTTATACAGATTCGGAGAACACTATATCCATTCGTGATTGGGATAGAAACGGAATCGTAACGCAAATTACTTACTATCCGAGTCAAATTGACAGCATTGAATTGCGGCGGTTTTCTGTCCTTCAATCAGCGCCGGCCGTTGTTATCGTGGGAGGAATCAAAAGAAACAAACATTTGGAATTTTCCATCGGGGGATATGCGAGCACAATCCAAATATTTAAAGTAATGAGAGACGATTGGAATAAAGATTCCATTTCTAAAATCGCGAAAAATGCCGTGCGCCAATTTATTCCTGACCATTTTGGTTCACTGAATTATAAAGAATCGTTAATTGCCACAGCAGTGAAAAGAGTAGGTGATGCATTATGATTACTTTTCAGTTAAATGGTAATACAGTATCCGTGGATTTGCGACCGGGAACCACGTTATTGGATTATTTGCGCCAGGAGGGATTTTTCAGTGTGAAATACGGTTCGGATAAAGGCGAAACAGGTGCAGATTCTATTTTGGTTGATGGGAAAATCATGAACGCATCACTAATGCTCATTCATACTATTAACGGTAAGAAGGTAGAAACAGTAGAATCATTTGCATGCGGTCAGGATGTTCACCCTTTACAGGACGCATTTATCGAAGAAGGAGCTATCCAGTGCGGGTATTGCACTCCGGGGATGATTTTAGCGATTGAATCTTTGGCACGTGAAAATGAATCCCCATCGACTAATGATATAAAAGATGTGCTAGCGGGCGTTTATTGCCGATGCACAGGCTATGTGAAACCCGTGAAAGCTGCGATAAATTATTTAGCCTCGAAGAACGGTGATACTTCATGAAGATTATCGGACAGAAAACACGAAGAGTAGACGGTCTGGGACTTGCAAAAGGAAAGCCTGTTTTTGCAGATGATATACCTAAGAAAGATTTTCTATATGCCAAAATCCTACATAGCCCCATTGCCCACGGTCGGATAAAATCTATCGACAAAACCGAAGCCATGGCAATAGATGGTATTGCTGCTATTTTATCCCACGAAGATTTCTCGGTGCATTATTATACAACAGCTGGGCAGGGATATCCCGAACCGTCGCCAAGGGATACACGAATTTTTAATGATACAATGCGTTTTGTAGGCGACCGCGTAGCCGTTGTTGCCGGCGAATCCTTGGAAGTGGTAGAAAAGGCGTTAGAATTGATTCATGTAGACTACGAAGAATTACCAGCTATTTTTGACGTTAGAGAATCGATTGATAATGAAACGATTATTCATCCAGACAAAGATGGATTTAGTTTTCTCCATGACGCCAAGCGAAATATCGCTGCTAATATTGAAGAAGAATTAGGCAATGTGGAAACCGGCTTGAAGGAATCTGCCCATGTTTTTGAGGGGACGTATTTTACACCCTATGTTCAACAAGCACATATTGAGCCACATATTACTCTGACTTGGTTCGATGAAAATGACCGGCTTATTATCCGAACAGCAACACAAGTGCCTTATCATGTTCGTCGAATTGTTGGGGAAGTTCTTGATATTCCTGTTGGAAAAATTAGGGTAATTAAACCCAGAATTGGCGGCGGTTTTGGCGGAAAACAGGAAATTCTTAACGAGGAAGTATGTGCCGCCGTTACGATGAAAACAGGAAAACCCTGCCGATTGGAATACACCCGTGAGGAAGAATTTTACGCAGCACGTTCTCGCCATCCCCAATACGTAACATTTAAAATTGGGATGACAGATGATTTAATAATCAATGCCATTGATTTGGATATTCTCCAAAATTCCGGGGGATACGGTCCCCATTCGCTTACCGTCATGTCTGTAACCGCAAGTAAAACACTTGCTCTCTATCGCTCACCAAATATTCGTATTCGGGCAAATTCTGTTTACACCAACTTACCACCGGCTGGTGCCTATCGCGGGTATGGCGCCCCCCAGGGGTTTTTCGCCTTGGAGTCTTTGATGGATGAAATTGCTGAAACATTAAATGTGGACCCCATCGAGTTGCGTAAAAAAAATTATTACCAAGAAGGGGATGAAGTCCCCATCGCAAAGATGTTGGGTGAGGGCAGGGAAGGATTCCCTGTTGTTCTTAATACAAGTGGAATCGAAGCATGCATTGACCGTGGTCGCAAACTTATCGATTGGGATACGATTCGAAATTCCGAAAAATTAGGTGTATTTCGTCGAGGTGTTGGGTTTGCTACGGTTACCCAAGCTTCCGGAATCGCCGGAGTAGACATGGGCTCCGTATACATGAAAATGAATGAAGATGGTAGTTTCAATTTAAATGTAGGTGCCACAGATTTAGGTACGGGTTCAGATACAGCTTTAGCCCAAATTGCCGCCGAAGTACTGGGAGTGTCAGTAGATAAAATCATTGTGCTCTCATCTGATACGGATACGACCCCTTTTGATACCGGAGCGTATGCGTCCAGCACGACCTATATTTCCGGCGGAGCTGTAAAAAAAGCAGCTGAAGATGTGTTGCAGCAAATATTAGAACAGGGGAAAAAGATACTGGATGTAACCCAGGTAAAAATTGATGATAATCATGTGGTTTCACCGGACGGAAAATCAATTTCATATGAGGATATTTGTACAAAATCATTCTATACCGACCACCAAAAACAAATTCAAGCGACGGCGTCGAAGATGAGTTATGATAGTCCACCGCCCTATAATGCCACGTTTGCCGATGTAACGGTTGATACGGAAACCGGATTTATGAAAATCAATAAAATCGTATCCGTTACAGATTGCGGTCAGGTAATTAATCCCCAGATGTCTGAAGGCCAGGCGGAAGGGGCGATTCCCCAGTCTCTTGGGATGGTGTTGTCGGAATTCATGATTTTTGATGAAAAAGGCAAAGCCATCAATCGGGATTTTGAAAATTATCATATTTATACTGCAATTGACATGCCGGAAATTGTTACTGAATTTGTTCATACCAATGAGCCGTCTGGTCCTTTTGGCGCAAAAGCTGCTGCAGAAATCCCAATTAATGGTCCTGCTCCGGCTGTAGTAAATGCTGTTTATAACGCGTGTGGAGTCAGAATTAGGAAATTGCCTATCACACCGGAAGCTGTTCTTTCAGAATTTTCAAAAACCAAATAATTCAATACAATAAGAATTCAAGTCAAAATCGATTAATTGAATCTTGTTGTTTTGATTTCCTTTTCATCGATATAATGTTATAATTCTAGTATATGTTCGTAAAATTAGGTTTTTTGAAAGATGGCCGACACCGATAATTAATCCTTACAAGAATGGCAAACAAATATTTCCTAAAAACAATTGACTTGCCTTCGTTTCTTGCCGTAAAATGACACCGCATGCAAATTAACAACGATAACAACAAATCAAATAAAATGGAGGAACAAATGAAACGCGTTTCGATATTACTTCTATCCGCAGTAATAATGATGTCGGCTTTGAATGCACAGACCACATTGGGCGGGTATACTATTGGTTTGGATGTGGGCTATCCTATTTTATCAGGTGAAACTTTTGATGATTTAGGCACTGAGCCTGTATTCGCTATCACAGTTGGTACACCGTACGGTATGCCTATCGGACCTTTTGATGTTGGTTTTAACGCAGGAATTGGATCGATGAATGGATTAACGGCCGCGTATGCATATGCTAATGCAGCTGTTTATAATCTTCCTCAGGGTCCTGTGTCAGTATTTGCTGGTGCAGGTTGGCTTGGAGGAATAGGTGTTACAGGTGGTGCATCATTTGATTATAATATACCCAATATGCCGGTAGTTATTAAACCATACGCCCGAGCAGTAGTCGCTTTTGCTGGTGGTTCAGATGGTAGTGCCATTACTGGTTTTGCCAGTATTGGTGCTATGGTCAGTTACTCACTCTAATAGAAGTGAAATAATATATCTTGTCTAAAATGGATTGATCTTTTTTAGAATAAGATACTAGTATTAAAAGCCTCAAGAGGTTATATGATTTCTTGAGGCTTTTTTTATTACGCATTTATTTTTATCCTAATCTGCAAAAGCATCTTAATCTGTTCAACATTTCATTACTGATAAATGGCGTTATTTGGTTATAAACTGCAATTTATTTCCGAGTCCAGATTTTTATGGTTTTTAGTCGCTTTGTGGTGTAAGTAATCAGTTGCTTTTGCAAGCTGTGCTCCGATTATAAATATGCCGAGGGAATTGTAAGAAGCCATCGTTTCAGGTTTTAATTCTATTATACATAATCTGTATCCCTAAAAACGTATCCCTAAAGTGGTAATATTTGACTAAACCTGACAAACTGTGACAGTTTAAATAGTAATAAAAAACCCCTGATCTCACGACGGAAATCGGGGGTTATTATCGAGTGGGCCCTCAGGGATTCGAACCCCGGACCAACGGATTATGAGTCCGCTGCTCTAACCACTGAGCTAAGGGCCCTAAAACAAGCACTGAATTTATTATATGAAAAAGATGAAAATTATATGTTTATTTACTTTTTTGTTTTCGGATTGACCGAATAGTAAACGAATATTAAAATAAAGATTCTTTCAGGGTAATATGGTTTTTCAATTTTTGTAAATTCTAACCCTACAATTCTTAAAAGGATTATCTATGAACCCTACTTATACCTATACGTCAATTTCGCTCGTGCCCAGGCATTTATCAAACGTAATGAGCAGACATGATATTGACCTTTCAATTCAAATTGGATCGGGAGAATTCACAAAAAAACTGCGTATGCCCATTATACCGGCACCTATGGATACCATTTGCGGGTTAAAAATGTGCAAGAAATTTCATGAAAACGATATGTTGGGCATTATACATCGTTTTCAATCTCTTGAAAACAGGTTGGATGAATATCACTCCCTTACCGGAGATCAAATGGATGTAATTGTGGCTGTGGGGCTTGGTGAAGAAGAAATCGTTTCGCAGTTTTATAGTCTGGATGCAAGATACTTTATACTCGATATTGCGAATGGATTTAACAGTTCAGTAGAACCAATGATCAAACATATCCAATCCAAGAAGGATACATTTGTTATCTGTGGAAATGTAGCATCCCGGGAAGGATTTGCTTATTTATCTGACTTGGGTGTAGATGCCATTCGAGTAGGTATTGGGAACGGATCTATGTGCAGCACATCCATTATGACGGGCATTGGGCAGGGAATTGTTACCGCTTTAGAGGAATGCAAAAATCAAAAAGAGTCATCAGGATCTTCATCGTTAATAATTGCCGATGGCGGTGTGACCAATGTCGGAGATATTGCTAAAGCATTAGGTTTAGGTGCGGACTTAGTTATGATGGGAAAAATGTTTGCAGGAACAAAAGAAGCGGAAGGCAATGTGTTGAAATATGATGGAACCTTGTATAAAGCATATCGTGGGTCAGCATCCTTTGCAGTGCAGGCGAAACATAAGGAAAATCCCAATTATGTCGAGGGAGATGAAACCATCGTGAAGTATAAAGGAAGTGTGCAAAATATCATTAATGAAATAGAAGCCGGACTCAGGAGTTCATTCAGTTATATGGGGGCTCATGATTTGACTTCATTTCAGGAAAATGCTGATTGGGTCCTTTATACATTGGATCAAAAATTATTTAAGGCGAATAATTAGCAAGGTTACGTTAAAATAGAATATTAGTTAAATAACAAAATCTTCACCCGAACAGTAAACATTTTTATATAAGTAAGTTATTGTCTGTCACATTCTACATTGTTTTCTAACATCTGCATAAATTAAGGGTATAACCTGAATAGTAGTTGTTAACAATAAGGGTAAAGCCTTATATTTAAATATATTAATTAAGGGTATAGCCTTATGAAAGAACGTAAGCTCATTATTGATCAAATTGATCAAAAAATTATTAAGTACAAAAATCTAGATAATGTTACCATACCTTCAAAAGGATGGGTTTATTCAATCAGAATTGCATTGAATATGTCACTAAGACAACTTGGTGAACGGATGTCTATTACATCCCAAAGTGTATGGGAAATTGAAGATCGGGAAAAAAATGGATCAGTAACTCTTAATGTTCTCAGGCAAGTTGGGCAAGCTTTAAAAATGAAATTTGTTTATGGTTTTATACCGAAACAATTTTCATTGGAAAAAATGATTGAAGAAAGAGCTCTGGAGCTAGCCAAAGAAATTGTCCAAAGAACATCAGTGAGCATGGACCTTGAGGATCAACAGACATCTACAAAAAGAATAAATCAAGCTATTCAGGAAAAAGCACAGGAAATTAAAACAAACATACCGAAGTATTTATGGGATTAGAACTCAACTTTATCTCTAATCAAACACCTATTTCTGAAGAAGAAAAGGAAGGTTTACTTATTCAAACGATCTCAACCAGGAGTGAGTTGGATGAATTCGAGCAGCAAAATATTGAATCTGCAATCGAATGGACACTTCACCAAAACTTTAAATCAAATAAAATACTAACTATTAATTTCATGTTGGAAGTTCATAACCGAATGTTTAACAGGATCTGGAAATGGGCAGGTACGATTAGAAAATCAAATAAACACCTAGGTGTGGATAAATTTCAAATAACTCAAGAATTAAAAATTCTTTTCGATGATTGTAAATACTGGATTGAGAATAATACATTTTCAAACGACAGAATTGCACTCATGTTTAAACATAGGCTTGTATCCATTCATCCATTTCCCAATGGAAATGGCCGGCATTCAAGGCTGGCCGCTGATATTCTAATCTCCCACGTGTTTAAGGAAAAAGTGTTTTCTTGGGGTGCTTTAAATCTGACTAAACCAGGAGAATCGAGAAAATTGTATCTTGAAGCAATTCATGCCGCCGATCAAGGAAATATGGAACCTCTAATCGTATTTGCCCGATCATAAAATATTACACCCAACAATTATTCGGTTAATATTTGGGCGGGTATCCTCTTTCCCCGAATCGTTGCTTTCTTCCTATTCTTTTTTATATCATCCAATATTGCCACAAAACACGGAATTACAAAAAGTGTGAGCATTGTAGAAATCAATAATCCAAATAAAATAACATTTGCCAGAGGAGCCCACATCCCGGATTGACCACCAAGCCCAACCGCCATTGGCAATAAGCCTGCTATGGTTGTCAGCGACGTAAGAAGGATGGGCCTTAATCGTATTTGCCCGGAGTCTATAATGCTTTTCCAGTACTGGTTGGAACTCATATTCTCATTTGAGCGGCGATTATTAATAAAATCAATCATGACAATTGCGTCATTGACTACAATCCCTGCTAGAGCAACAAAGCCAAACATGGAAACAATGCTGAATGGATTCCCTGATATTAATAAGCCTAACATAGCTCCAATTAGAGAAAAAGGAACCGTGGTTAAGATGATCAATGGTTGTGAATAAGAATTAAACTGTGTCCCCAGGATTAAAAATATTATAATCAGGCTAAGTGCAAATAGTTGGCCAATATTTGCAAATGTGTTAGCGAATTCTTCGAATTGACCGCCGGTTTTTATTGATACACCGGGAAAAGCTCTTTCAATTTTGGTAAAGATACTGCTCAATCTGCTACTTACTTTATCAATTGTAATAACCGATTTATCTACATTGGCAGTGACCATAATCGTTCTTTTCTGATCAAACCTGTTAATTTCTGTTGGCCCGGGCTTTATTTCAAATTTCACAATATCACGAAGAGCAACGGTTTGCCCCATATTGTTGGTCACACGTAAATTAAGAACATCATCAAGAGATTTTCGGTTGGCAGCATCGTACCGGACAATGACATCTACTTCTTCGTCAGCATCTCGAAATTCAGTTGCCTTAACTCCATCAAATGCAGAGCGGACAAACATGGCAATCGTTTGAATATTAAATCCGTACAGGGCAGCTTTTTCCTCATCAGCGATAATCCTTATCTCATTTTTCCCGGCGGGGTAATTATCATTAATTCCGCTGACGCCTTCAAATAATTTTAATGAATCTTGGAGCGCTAGGGCTGCATTTTTGATATTTGTCAAGTATCGACCCTGTACTTTTATGGATACATCTTTTCCAACGGGCGGTCCTCCAGTAATCTCTTCATACTCAACAGAAATTGGTCCACTAATTGTTTTTACATTTTCTTCCATCATACGCATCATCGTTTTTGTCGAGACATCACGGGTTTCATTAGGTTCCAATTGGAACATAATCTGAGCTACATTCTTTTTGGTTAACCATTCTTCGTTTGCCTGGATTAGTCCGACATTCGTGATCATATGTGTTATTGCTTCCTGTGGAAGGTTTTCTGCCGCCTTCTCGAATTTTTTTACGATACGGTCAGTCTCCTCCAAACTCGTTCCTTCAGGTAGTTTTATTAACACTGTAAACTGGTCAAAATCTTCTTCTCCAAAAAGTTCAACACCAACGAGTGGTATGACTGTGAGTGAAAGTAATAACACCACAACCAATCCGATGATGACGAAATATCTACGTCTTAAAACTTTAACTAACAATCGTCGGTATTTCTTTCTGAAACGAATAAAAAATTTGCGGTCACCTTTTTTATGTTCCTTAGACTTCAGGGTCCAATCCGCATAGTGGGAAGGTAACAGAAAAAATGCTTCGAATATGGATGCGATGAGCGCCAACGAAAATACCAAGGGTATAATTCTCATGAATTTCCCCATGATACCTGTCAATAAAATCAATGGTAAAAAAGCGGCGATGTTTGTCCCGATCGATGATAAAATTGGGGTGACGACTTCTTTGGTACCCATGATTGCAGAATCAACCGAATTGTATCCTTTTAATCGGTATCGATGGCAATTTTCAATGACGATAATCGCATCGTCAACAATGATACCCAGGACCATTACCAAGGCAAATAACGTGCTGCCATTCAAAGAATAGCCCGTTATTTTCATAAAAATAAAGGTAATAAAAAATGAAATAGGAATGCCCAGGGAAGCCAACAACGCATTTCTTTTACCAAGAAAAATATACAAGACAATCATGATAATGACCATACCGATCATAGCATTGTTTCGAAGAACATTTAATACACGATTTATATAGATAGAATTATCCATTGTGTAGCCAAATGTCACTCCGTCTGGAGCTTTTTGACTGAAGTTGATGACGACCTGTTTAATATTATCAATCGTTTCTAGTGAATTGGCATCGCTCTTTTTGGATAAAGAAAAAGTAATGGATTGCCTACCGTTAAGGCGCGATAAAATTTCTAATTCTTCGCGACGATCAACGACGGCAGCCACGTGGAATATCTTGATGAACTCGCCGCCTGGGGATTTCCGTATAATCGTGCTCTTGATTTCAGCAAGCGATTGATACTCTCCCAGTGATCGTATTAGGTATTCTGTTTTACCGATGGAAATATTACCACCTGGAACATTTAAATTCCTGATTTTCAACGCCAGGACAATTTCATCAAATGAAATACTGTATGTATTGAGTTTTGATGGATCAACTTCAATCCATATTTCTCTTTTGGCAAAACCTGAAACTTGAACTTTAGCGATTCCGGGTAAATCAGTTAATTCATCTTTTAATTCGTCGGCGATTTTAAATGCATTTTCCTCGGGGATTGAGAATGCCATATTCACGGTAATTACCGGCTGAAAATCACTACTGCTAAAATCATCAATATACGGGTCTTCCGCATCCTCCGGTAAATTTACCTTGTCGATTTCTGATTTGACTTCGGATAATTTTTTACTGAACTCATCAGCGGACATATCCTCAAATTTAATTAACAAAAATCCAAAGCCTTCGCCTCCGGTGGATTGTATCTCAGAAATCTTTTCAATGTCCTTGATTTCATCTTCAATGGGATCCACAATGAGGTTCTCAGTTTCAGTGGGCGCTGCCCCCGGGTAAGGAACAGTGACAAAAACCCAGTTAAAATCAATGTTGGGATTAAGTTCCCTCGGCAGCTGCATCAAAGACAGCCCTCCAAAAGCGAATAACCCAATCATGAGCATGTTTACCAGAACAGAATTTTTTACTGAAAATTTTGCAATATTCATTATGGTTCTTTTCGTGTGCTCATCTTTGAAATATTAAATCGATTACTTGGAACTACTTTTCCACATTTTCTAAATAAACTCGTGTGTTTTCTCCCAGATTTTTCATACCGGTAATAACGATCATATCACCTTCCACTATACCGGAATACACAATCGTTTGGAGTCCAAAAGTTTGACCTGTTTCTATCTTCGTTAATTTTGCAAATTTTTCTTCAATTTTATAGACATAAAGATCACCGTTTTTAGAAACAATTACATCGCTAGGTATCGTTAATTGCTTCTTCAAATCAGTAATCATTAAATCCACCCTGGCGGTCATGCCGGCGCGAATTTTCTTGTCAGCAGAATTTGAAAGATGGATTTCAATTTTGTAGGTACCCGTGATCTCATCCGCCTGAGGAGATACATATCTGACTTCACCTTCGAATCTTTCATTATCCAGGGCAGAAATGGTTATGTTAGCCCTCGATCCTACTTTAGCATTATTAATTAAATCCTGGGAAATACCAATCTCAACTTTTAAGGTATTAAAATCGATAACTCGATACAGAACCATACCCGGATTCACCATGGTTCCCAATTCGATATAATCTCTGGAAATGAAACCGGTAATGGGTGATTTGATGCGCGTGTTATTATAATTCCGCTCCATCAAACTCAGATTTGCCACCGCTGCTAACAGATTTGCTTCAGAATTCTTTACAGCAAGATTAGAATTCTCGTATGCTATTTTTGATATATCTTCGTTATTAAACAACAGTTCGTCGCTTTCAAGATTTAGTTTGGCAATTTTCAAATTATTCTCTGCAGATAATTTTTGTGACAGCGCCTGCCGGAATTGATAATAAGGTATTTCATCATCAATGATGGCAAGTTCATTTTCTCTTGACACTGGCTGGCCTAATTTTATATTAATTTTTTCCACTTTCCCCGATACCTCAGAAACAATGTCAACTGAACTGATGGGCTTTAAGATGCCAGTGAATGGTATAGAGGCTTCAATAATACTTTTCTTTACGATTGCAGCTTCCACCGGAACTGTAAAAATTTCCTTTATTTCAGAAATTGCATCGGTTGTAGTTGTCGTCTCTTCATTGCTTTTTTTATTGCCTCCGCAAGACACCAACAATATTGAGAGGGCTGTTAACGTTGCCTTGTTAAGTAATCGATATTTCATTAAAAACTCCATTAGAATTCTTTCATCAATTGATATCAACAATTTTATCTAGTTTGCCAAGCAGGTAATACAATTCAACGATGGCTGAAATAAAATCATACTGGTTATTAATATCTGCCAGTTCAGAATTTTGCAGATCTAATTTGGTATTAATAAAATCAAGATTTGAAATTACGCCATTGTCTTTTTGCTGCTCGATTATCCGGTAATTATTTTCAGAATAAATTACGTTCATCTGTGATAATCGCCGCTGTGTTTTAAGGTTTATGATTTTATTTACAGTTTCAGATAAGACAAATTGGATATTGTTTAATTGATCCTCATAGTTTTCGACATTTTGTTGGTATTCGAAGTATGCCGATCTTGTTTTAGAAAGATTCTGGAAACTGGTGAACAATGGGATTGAAAGATTAATCAAATAGGTTTCCGGTGAATAATCATCCAATTTTAACGTGCTATTCTCTCGCCAGGCATAGGTGTAACCAAAATTGACGGATGGTAAAAAGGAAGCCTGGGTGTTTTTATAAAGTAATTTGCTTATCTGTTTCTGTGATCGACCCGTGGCCAGCGCTGCATTCGCCATTATTAGATCGCTTTCATTTAGATTAATCATATTTAAAATTTCATCGTTTGACATCTGATCAATTTTATCGGATTCATCCATAATTGTGTTTGGAATTGTATACTCAACTTCAATCTTTGTATCAATATCCAGATCAAGCAGATTTGTCAATATTGATTTTGTTGTCCGTAAGTTTGATTCTGCGCTGGTAAGAGCAGATTGCTGTTTCTGATAATCAATTTCCCAGAATAATACTTCATTTTTCGAAAAACGCCCGGCAGACTTCTGTCGCTGAGCTTTCTCGAAATTTAACTTGGTTAGATTTGCGAAGTTTTCTTGAAGCCTTAGTAATTCCTGAGTTTTCAGCACGTTGAGATAACTGCTTATCACTTGAAATAAAGTGGTGTTTATGGCTGATTCATTCATCTTATCTGCAGCGATTTTATTGGCATTAGCGATTCGAATGCCATTGAGTACCGCCCCATTAAAAAGAGGAACTGAGACGTCTATGGCTGAATAATAAGACTCTTGGAATACCGTTTGCGGTATCTGTTCACTTAATTCAGGTGGTAAATATAATCTAAAATCCCGTTCGGCCAGGGTTTGGTCATCAATGTGCATATAGCGTGTACTAAACTGAACAGTTGGGAGCAGCTGTGACCATGCCTGGTACTTGTCCCATTGAGCTTTATTGAGACCATAACCACTCAATTGAATTTGATTATTGTCTCGCAAGGCTCTGTGTACAGAACTTTGTAAAGTTAAATAAATTGCCTGATCCTGTTCTTGCGAAAATCCAGAAGAAATCATTTGAGTAGCTGAAATGACTAAAAAAATAATTTGATTTCTTTTAGATTTATTAACGAAGATCACTTATGGTCTCTCGGACTATAATCTTATAAACAATCATTTTGGTCAGAACATCTCTATGCAATGAATAAAAGTTAGATTATAATCGTTTTATGAAAATGGTTAGTTGCCATAGTTTAGAGCCTGAAATTTAAGTAAAATTGGATCAAAACCAGTAACGAAAATAAATGGATGCTTAATTTGCTCCCCTCTAAAAATAGTTCCAATTTTATAACTTGATTTCGGGTAGTATTTTTACATTGAGTTTCATAATTATTCCTTGCAACTGGAAATAATCAATATTAGGTTACACATAACCTAAAGAACTGTCGGACGCAAGAGCCGACGATCAATCCTACTTACTGTCGGGCATATGGATCGACTGCGCAACCAAATAAACAGAGAGGATAATATGAAAAATTATCATGAAGAAGGATTGGTATTTTTTAGCGATATTACCAATTTTACCCACACGACTAAAAATATGAAGTCAGATCAGAGCGCAAAAATTCTGACTTCCTTCGCCGAAATCACTCACCGTACTGGAAATTCCGGAAGTTTCGGACAGTGATTCCGGTAATCTTTCGGACACTTATTTTAGCTTCCTAAAACTTGGTTTTAAGTTACTCTAAATGTCAGAA
>VAOY01034146.1_pt1 | contig 75095 bp, 64 predicted proteins | sample 3393881 | NCBI WGS metagenome assembly VAOY01 (sample SAMN08290430, study PRJNA428436) | hydrothermal vent metagenome | isolation source: Deep-sea hydrothermal vent chimney | place: Indian Ocean: Southwest Indian Ridge
ACACCTGCGGTAAAAATCCCTCGTTGCCCACCACCCTCAGCGATTAATGCTGTTTTTGTTTGTGGTTCTACTGCGGCAATTGTTTGAGATTTCACGGTGCACCTTCCTAGGGTAATGGTTAATAAATGTATTGTATAAAGTAAAATTCAATCCTTAAAACGGAATAATTAAATTAAATCAATCTATAAAACCGTTTAATAAGTGAGTGTCAGGGCTTAAGCAATGCGCATAAAAACTCATTACACGCATTCACTATTTACCAAACCGTATTAGTGCATGATGCTTGCTAATATTTCCAGCGCATGTTGTCTGTCACTCAATTCATACAGGTCATTTGTAAAAATAAACTCGTCAACCTGTAGTGTTTGTTTAATCATACTCAACTTATGCTTAACACTCGCTTGACCGCCAACAACTGAAAGCCCTAAAAAGCTTTCTACTTGCATTTTTTCTTGTGCTGTCCATAACCCCTCCATGGATTGAACAGGTTCTTTAAGCCAAAGTGGCTTGCCGCGCATAAGTGCTAAAATACGTTGCTTTGCGGTGGTTGCTAAAAACTGTGCTTGTTCGTCTGTGTCAGCTGCAACAACCGGTAAGCCAAGCATAACGTATGGCTTATCTAATACCTCGGATGGTTGAAACTCTCTGCGATACAAAGCTATGGCATCTTCAACAAAGCGCGGTGCAAAATGACCTGCAAATGCATATGGCAACCCTTTTTTAGCTGCAAGCCCGGCACTATAAAGGCTTGAGCCAAGTAACCAGATTGGCACATTAGTGTCTTCACCTGGGATTGCGCGTACTGGAGAGTCACCCTTATATGGGCCAAGTAAACCTTGCAGCTCCGTTACCTCATCATTGAAGTGCTCAGCGCGTTGTTCGTCACGACGCAAAGCACGGCTGGTAATTGGGTCGCTACCAGGGGCACGGCCTAGACCTAAATCAATGCGACTAGGGTATAAACTTTCTAGGGTGCCAAATTGCTCAGCAACAACCAGCGGTGGGTGGTTAGGTAACATCACCCCACCCGCACCTACGCGGATATTCTGAGTTTTGCCTGCAATGTGACCTATCAGTACAGAAGTTGCGGCACACACGATACCACGCATATTGTGATGCTCTGCCATCCAAAACCGATTAAAACCCAGTTTGTCGGCTGTTTGTGCATAGGTAACACTATTAGCTAGTGTTTGCGAAACGGTTTCGTGCTCTTTCATTGGACTCAATTCAAGCAATGAAAAAGGTGTGTTGGTAAGGTCTGACATTCGCTCTCCAAAATTTAACTCTTTATAATTAGTTAATGAGAGCGAATGGCTATTTTTCAAATGCTAATTAGGCACGGCTTTGTTGCTGTTTTTCAACCTTTAGACCATCGGCATCAATACCACGCTTCCAATAGGCCGATGCAACAATGTGTTCACGGTCAATTTTAAAGCTACTTGTCACTAAGTGGCGAATTGCCTTAACCAAGTTTGCTTCTAATGCCATAAACACCATAGGTTGCGTGTTATAACCTGCACATAAACGTGTTACTTGGTCGAGCAGATCTGTTTCTGGCTCATCTGTAACTAACCATTCAACACTATGTTGGGTGTGTGCTTTAATTTGCTCAAGCTCAATGATGTCGGCTTTATCAGCGACATGAATAATGGTATCAACAGTGGCGTCTTGTGGCAGGGCTTGTAAATAACCATTGATTGCATTGACAGAGGTTAAATCTGCCAGCATTAAGTAATGTGTTTGCGTAAAATCAGTGAGTTTTTTAGAACCAGGGCCAGCAATACCTACCTCATCGCCTACTACCGCACTTTGTGCCCAGTTGGTGGCAACACCTTGATGTTGGTTAACCACAAAGTCAAGGGTAATAGCGCCGTTCACAGGGTTAATATCACGAATAGTGTAAGAGCGCATTAATGCAGGATGCTCAGCGTGTAAATCAAGTTCAACCTTAGATTCACCGGCATGCGGGAGTAATACCTTTACGTACGCACCTTTTGCATCTTGTGGAAAATCGGCAAACTCCTCTGAGCCAACGACAATTCTTTGTAGATGCGGGGAAATACGTGTAGTACTTAATACGTTTGCACGACGAACTTTTCTAGCCATGTTAGTCTCCTAGCCGGTTAAATTGCACAACGCCCCAATAGTTGATATAGTCAACTATACACTTTTAATTGACTTTGTCAACTAATCATAACTAGGTGAACTATGCCACAAACCTCTCTTTCTTCTGCTTTATTTACACTGGCACAAAGCTACCGTGTTACTGTGCGCGAAGCCATTAACGCCAACGAGCTTGGCCTTAACGCATTGCATGTACGCTGCTTGCACATTATTGCTGAAACACAGCACTGCACTGCGAACGATATAGTTGCGAAAACGGGGCGTGATAAGGCGCAGATAGCACGCTTAGTGAAAGATCTCATCAAGCTTGAGTTGGTGTCTAAATGTGCCGACGAAAATGATAAGCGCTGTTTGATTTTGTCGTTTACTGATCAAGGTAACGCCCTGTTCTCGCGCTTAGAAGTTGCAGAGCAACAGGTTGATTCTAGGCTTTGTGAAGGATTAACTGAAACTCAGATAACTGAATTCATATCAACAGCGACAACAATGATCAACAATATTAAAAGCTAGATTAAATTATTACTTAAAAGTTTGCGTATTGACCTCGCGTTAAAGTCATAAGATCTTTTGGATTTAAGGCAATCTCTAGCCCACGTTTACCTGCGGATACATAAATGCTTTCAAAGCTTTTTGCGCTAGTATGAATATAGGTTTTTAGTTGTTTTTTTTGTCCAAGCGGGCTTACTCCACCCAGAATGTAGCCTGTGGATTTTTCAACAGCTTGTTGGGGTGCCATCTCTATTTTCTTTACTCCCGCAAACTTAGCTAACATTTTTAGGTTAAGCTGCTGGCTCACAGGCACCACGGCAACGAATAAGTTCTGAGTATTGTCTTCGACAACCAGGGTCTTGAAAACCTGTGCTGCGGGTAAATTTAATTTTTCAACGGCTTCTAGCCCAAACTGCTTTTGATTTGGCTCATGCTCATAAGAAAGGACATCAAATTTAATTCCTTTTTTCTTCAACAAATTGATTGCTGGTGTCATTAATTCTAATCCAAGTTACTCTATAATCATTTTGTTCAACATAACATAAAATTCTTAATAAAGAACGAATCGTACTAGGGTATGAATTTTATAATCAACTAGACTAATAGAACCAATCTTTTTTGGACAATTGTCATGTTGAAATCACATACTCTGTATTGGTTAAAGCAAATATTCATTCTTTTAACTTGTTTCTTCGCTATTAACTTTGTGTGCAATGAATATATACGGTGGAATGCTTTTGTGGATTGTCAGAATAAATGTCAGTTACTCGGAATTGAAAAAGGCAGAATACAAAAAACTCAATATAATGACGACGTCACACTTTGCAGGTGCTTAGCTAATAGCGACTACTACGTGGTTCTAAATTAGATATATTAAACGACTAGAGTAATTTTTAGTAATAAAAAAGGCGCTTATCAGTAAGCGCCTTTTTATTAACTAACCAAATTTATTTAGTTAAATCATCGAAAAACTTCTTCACACCATCAAAGAAACCTTTCTCTTTAGGTCGGTTTTTCGATCCATCTTTCCCCATGCTTTGCTCAAGCTCTTCAAGCAATTCACGTTGACGGTCATTTAGGTTAACCGGTGTTTCAATGACCACTTTACAGATCAAGTCACCTTGAGCACCGCTGCGAACTGATTTCACACCTTTACCGCGCATACGGAACATTTTGCCCGTTTGGCTTTCTGATGGGATCTTAAATTTTGCTCGACCATCCAGTGTTGGTACCTCGATTTCGCCACCTAAAGCAGCCGTAGTGAAACCGATAGGAACTTCGCAATACAGGTTATTACCATCACGTTGGAAAATCGGGTGTTCACGAACAGAGACCTGAACATACAAATCACCTGCTGGGGCTCCATGCATACCTGCTTCACCTTCACCAGATAAACGAATACGGTCGCCCGTATCTACACCCGCTGGGATCTTAACAGATAAAGTTTTCGTTTTCTCAACGCGACCTTGACCATGACAGCTATCACATGGATCAGAAATAATCTGACCTGTGCCCTGACACGTCGGACAAGTTTGCTGCACAGCAAAGAAGCCCTGGCGCATTTGGACTTGACCAGCACCATGACAGGTAGTACAGGTTTTTGGTTTAGAACCTGCTTTTGCACCACTGCCATCACATGGTTTACAGCTAACCCAAGTAGGAACTTTAATCTCTACATCTTTACCACGAACTGCCTCTTCAAGGCTCAAGTCCATGTTGTAACGTAGGTCAGCGCCACGTTGTTGGCGAGATTGACGACGGCCACCGCCACCAAAAATATCACCAAACACATCACCAAAAATATCACCAAAGTCACCGTGACCGCCACCAAAACCACCATGACCGCCACCGCCGTTTTGATCAAAGGCGGCGTGACCGTATTGATCATACATTTGGCGTTTTTGCGGATCAGTCAGTACTTCGTAAGCTTCTTTTACTTCTTTGAACTTTGATTCAAGTTCTTTATCGCCCGCAGTACGGTCTGGATGATATTTCATCGCTAAGCGCTTATACGCTTTTTTGATGTCTCGTTCGCTTGCATCTTTGCTTACGCCGAGAACTTCATAATAATCGCTTTTTGACATATGTATCACACTACTCTTTTTAATGCAGTTTTACTGCATGAGGGCAAACATAGTTTACCATCTATATACATGCAAAAGGCGCGTCAAGCGAATTCGCTGGCGCGCCTCAATGATTCATCCTAACTTAAATAGCGCAACAAAGCAGCTAGTTTTAAATTAGGCAGAAGCGTTACGAGCAATTACTTGTCGTCTTTCACTTCTTCGAATTCTGCATCAACAACGTCATCATCTTGCTTAGCAGATGATTGTTGTTCACCAGCATCTGCACCGCCTTGCTGTTGCGCTTTAGCTTGTGCAATTTCCATTAGCTTTTGTGATTTTTCAGCAAGAGCTTGAGTTTTCGCTTTAATCTCTTCTTTATTATCACCTTTAATCGCCGTTTCTAGCTCTGTAAGCGCAGCTTCGATTGCTTCTTTATCTTCTGCTGGTAATGCGTCACCTGCTTCTTCGATTTGCTTGCGTGTACCGTGAACCATTGCATCAGCTTGGTTGCGAGTCGCTACTAGCTCTTCGAATTTTTTATCTTCTTCAGCATGTGCTTCAGCATCACGAACCATTTTCTCTACTTCATCATCGCTTAGACCTGAAGAAGCTTGGATTGTGATCTTCTGCTCTTTACCTGTATCTTTGTCTTTTGCAGATACATGTAAGATACCGTCCGCATCTACGTCGAATGTTACTTCGATTTGTGGCGTACCACGTTGTGCAGGGCGAATACCTTCTAGGTTGAATTGACCTAGAGATTTATTATCGCTTGCACGCTTACGCTCACCTTGTAGTACGTGAATCGTTACCGCTGATTGGTTGTCTTCAGCTGTTGAGAAAACTTGCGATTTCTTAGTAGGAATCGTGGTGTTTTTCTCGATTAGCGCTGTCATTACTTGACCCATAGTCTCGATACCTAGCGATAACGGAGATACGTCAAGTAGTAATACATCTTTAACATCACCAGCTAGTACACCACCTTGAATCGCTGCACCTACTGCAACAGCTTCATCAGGGTTAACATCTTTACGTGGGTCTTTTCCAAAGAACTCAGCAACTGTTTTTTGTACTAAAGGCATACGTGTTTGACCACCAACAAGGATGATGTCATTTACGTCGTTTACTGACAAATCAGCATCAGCGAGTGCACGCTTAAGTGGCTCGATTGACTTAGTTACTAAGTCTTCAACAAGTGACTCAAGTTTTGCACGAGTAACTTTAACGTTCATGTGCTTAGGACCTGTTGCGTCAGCAGTCACGTACGGTAAGTTAACTTCTGTTTGCTGTGCAGAAGAAAGTTCAATCTTCGCTTTTTCAGCTGCTTCTTTAACACGTTGCATCGCAAGTGGGTCAGTTTTAAGGTCGATACCTTGATCTTTCTTAAACTCTTCGACTAAGTAGTTGATAACACGGTTATCGAAGTCTTCACCACCTAAGTGAGTGTCACCGTTAGTTGCTAGCACTTCAAATGTGTGCTCGCCTTCAACTTCGTCAATTTCGATGATAGAGATATCGAAAGTACCACCACCTAAGTCGTATACCGCAACAACGTTTTCACCTTTATTTTTGTCCATGCCGTATGCAAGAGCAGCGGCAGTTGGCTCATTGATGATACGTTTAACTTCAAGACCCGCGATACGACCAGCATCTTTAGTTGCTTGACGTTGTGAATCGTTAAAGTATGCCGGTACAGTGATTACTGCTTCAGTAACCGCTTCACCTAAGAAGTCTTCAGCTGTTTTCTTCATTTTTTTCAGCACTTCAGCTGAAATTTGTGGTGCAGCACGTTTCTCGCCACGTGCTTCAACCCATGCATCACCGTTATCAGCTTTTACAATTTTAAAAGGCATGATACCGATATCGCGTTGTACTTCTTCGTCTTCAAAACGACGACCAATTAGACGCTTGATTGCAAATAATGTGTTAGTTGGGTTAGTTACTGCTTGACGTTTTGCAGGTTGACCAACTAATGTTTCACCGTCTTGCGTGTATGCAATGATCGATGGTGTTGTGCGATCGCCTTCCGCGTTTTCGATAACGCGTGCTTTATCACCGTCTAGTACTGCTACACAAGAGTTAGTAGTACCTAAATCGATTCCAATAATTCTACCCATGAATCTTCTCCAACTTCAAAATTCGTTAAAACGTTCGATGACTAGTAAATAGGGGTGCAACAAACTGAATTCAACTATTAAAATGAAAAAAATTTACTTTTTTTTGAAATATTTTCCAAATGGGCATTTTTTCTTCAAAAAGAGGTGTTTTCTTAGCTTCATTGCAGGGTAAGTAAACTGGTCTGATCACTTTTGCTATGCTATAACCAACAATATAATAATAGATGTTAAGGAAAGTTATGCATTTTGAACAATTACTCGCCAAAGCGAGTGAACTAGGCTGCGACAAAACGAAAGTGATGCAGTTTCCAGAAAACTGGTGTCAGGGACGTACAGCCTTTGGCGGGTTATCAGCCGCTTTGTTGTATCAAGCAATTCGTCAACATATTGATAGCTCTCGTCGTTTACTATCTTTAAGTACCAACTTTGTGGGGCCCTTAATTGCAGATACTGATTTTTCCATTGATGTTGAAATATTACGCGAAGGTAAAAACAGTGCTCAAGTGCTTGCGAAAGTGGTTCAAAACGGCGCTGTCTGTGTTATTACTCAAGCCTGCTTTGGGGCACAGCGCCAATCAACTGTACGTGTTGATGTCACTAAAGTAATGCAACTTAAACCTGTTGATGAGCGTTTTACGCTACCTTATAAGGAAGGAGTAATGCCGGCATTTTTTCAACATGTAGCACTTTGCTTGCAAGATGGTCAAATGCCCTTTTCAGGTGCTGATACCTCTCATTTAGGTGGCTGGATGAAATTTAAACATACCCCGAAGCAAATGGGTGAAGCACATATTATTGCCCTCACTGATGCATGGCCACCAACGCTTTTGCAAATGTATAAGCAACCTGCGCCAGCAAGTAGCATGTCGTGGTACCTTGAGTTTGTTGAGGAACCTAACATTGCATCGGATGGATGGATAGGCTATGAAGCAATCACTCACCACAGTAAAGATGGTTATGGCCTTGAAGATGGCTGTATTTGGAGTGAAGACGGCAAATTAATCGCACTTAGTCGTCAAACTGTTGCGCTATTCGCGTAATTCTCCTGTTGATAGCTGCGCATATTCAGTGCCATCTAGGCGGATAATTGCTTGATATTCGCCTGATTCAATAATCTTACCTAAACCAAGGTTAAAGCTATCTTTAAGTGCTTTATTAGAAAAGTACGCAGGTCTTGGCGCTTCTTTGAATATAGGGTGAACAACAAAAGGAAGTACTTTGCTAGATTGTTTATATTTTTCTAAATAAAAAAGAAATACACGACGCTCTATTATTATAACATCTACCCAGCCTTTCATTAGGTGGTCAACTTGTGCTTCTTGATTAACGACTTCGTCGTAGGAGGCCAAATTTTCTGAAATAGACTTAAATGGTTGCTCTATAAAATTAGTTGCATTTTGAAATGCTAAAACACTCTTACCAGCAAGATCAAACACTGAATTAATAGCAAACTCGTTTGTTGCCAAGCTTATTGCCACATTCTGATACATTACAAGTGGCTCACTTTTATAAATGTCTGCTATGGCAGTCGGAGGAAAGTTCAGAACGATATCAACTTTACCCTGCAATAACTGCTGCTCGGCTCGTTTATTAGACATGTAGTGTATAGTAGGGTCAGCAATACCTTGTGCTTGTAACGCTGCTTTTAAAATTTCAATTTGAATACCGCTGTTTGATTGCTTGACTATATAAGGAGGTAAAAAAGAGCTTGCAGCCACAACAAGCTGCATTTCGTGGCTCTGCTCAGACACGCACTCGCCTTTAAAAGCAAACATAAGTAACAAAAGTATTAATGTACGACTCACATTCCACCTTAAAGTTTTGGGCCGAAATATTTTCACTGACACTATGCTCAATACTAGTCCAGAACTTGAGTGCTTGCATTTGTATTTAGCGGTTAATTGGTGCAAAATTAACTAAGTTCTTGTTTAAGAGTACCAAAGTTTGCAAACAGCATGTCCTAGTTGTGATCTTGTCATCGAGATACCGCACCTTAGTGCAAAACAAATGGCTGTATGCCCTCACTGCAATACTAAACTGTCGGTTTCAAAAGCCAATCAAGACAGTAGTGTTGTAGCGCTTAGCTTAAGTGCTATCTTTATGCTGCTTAGCAGTATGTTCTATCCATTTTTATCATTCAGTAGTAGCGGCATAACCCAAACGATTACCCTCCCTGATGCGGCTCGCATTTTATTTAACTACGACAATGACTTTTTAGGCCTCTTTATTGATACAAGTATCATCGGGCTGCCTATGTTACTTTTAGTTTTGATCATTCCCTTACACTTAGGTTTACTTAAAGCTTTACCTTATGAATGGGGAAAACGCTTGTTAAAGGTTACCTTTGCACTTGAACCTTGGATAATGTCAGAGATATTTTTGATAGGTGTTATGGTCAGCATGGTGAAGATCATGTCCATGGCAGATATCACGTTTGGCGTTAGTTTCTGGTCTTATGTTGCCTTTGTTGTCTGTTACGTGGCCGCAACAACGCGCTTAAACAAACAACGTTTATGGCAACAACTAAGAGAACCTATTTATATAGAGCAAACGCTACCCAATACAAGAGCAATTGATCAAGGCCTTAAAGCCTGCCATGTATGTGGTCAATTATGTAATACAGAGGTGTGTTCACGCTGTGAAACTAAAACCTTTAGCCGCAATCCCAATAGCATTCAAAAAGCGGCTGCTTGGTTAATTACGTCGGTTGCGTGTTATATCCCTGCTAATGTCTACCCTATCATGTACACAACCAGCCTTGGTGACGAAACGCCATCAACTTTAATCGGTGGTGTTATGATTTTATGGGCGAGTGGCTCATACCCCATTGCTATGATTATCTTTCTAGCAAGCGTTGTGGTGCCTTTGGCAAAAGCACTGGTACTGAGCTTTCTATGCTTTATGGTTACACGTCCTGCTAATAGGCAAACCAAAAGTTACACACGAGTTTATCAATTAACTGAATTTATAGGTAAATGGTCAATGATTGATGTCTTTGTGGTAGCAATTTTAGTAGCCTTGGTGCAACTGGGGAATTTGATGTCTGTGACACCTGGAATCGGTACCGTATTTTTTACAACTATGGTTATTTGCCAAATGCTTGCAGCCCATGCATTTGATCCTAGATTATTATGGGATAGCCCTGCTAATTTAAAAACCGCTAAACAAGAGAACTTGGCATGAGCGAAACAGCTAAAATAAAAACAGCGCCAAATATTTCCGCTATTTGGATAATTCCATTAGTGGCATTACTGATAGGTGCCTGGATGCTATATCAATATCAGGCAAATCAAGGCACCACAATTTTTATAAGAATGCCTCACGCTGAAGGGATTGTCGCTGGCAAAACAGAAATTAAAGTTCGAAGTGTAAAAATAGGTCAAGTTGACCATGTTAGACTATCTGACAAACAAAATAGCGTCATTGCACGTGCCCAGATAGATAAACATTATGAAGACTTACTCACCGATGATGCAAAAATATGGGTGGTAAAGCCACGAATTGATGACACAGGTATCAGTGGCATGAGCACGCTATTATCAGGCGTATATTTAGAGTTTTCGCCTGGTGAAAGCAAAAAGCTAGCGGATAAGTTTAAGCTTCAAGATGAACCTGCTTTGATTGCAAATGACGTTAAAGGAGGGCGTTTTACCTTATTGAGTTATAACGCTGAAGTGCTAGACGTTAGCACAGGAATATACTTTAAAGACTACAAAATAGGCCAAATAGAAACCGCGACTTTCGATTGGAAAAACCAAGCAATGAAGTATGGTATTTTTATTAATGAGCCTTATCAAAACTTAATCACATTAAATTCTATTTTTTGGGTTAACTCTGGTATTGAAATTGACCTCTCTGCGGATGGAATTAATGTCAATACGGGTTCATTAAGCAAACTTCTAAAAGGCGGAATATCTGTAGGTATACCAGAGCAACAAACACCGGGCGAAATTGCAACTAATGGCCATAGCTTTTCATTAAGTAACAGTTATAAAGCAGCCCTTGAAGAACGTTTTTATGACTTTGACTACTATTTAATTGAGTTTGAACAATCGATTCGAGGCTTAAGAGCAGGTGCCCCCGTTGAGTACAGAGGAATGAGAATTGGAACCGTTGTTGAAGCACCTGCAAGCGTTATTATCAATGGGAAACCTGCACACTTTAGAACAGATAACACCGCTGTTCCTGCGCTTATAAAGGTTGAATATGGTCGCTTATATCACGACAGTACAGCAGCACGTGAGTTTTGGCATTCAAGTTTAGATGGCTGGGTAAAAAGTGGCCTTCGAGCCTCTTTAAAACCAGGTAACCTTTTAACAGGTGCAGTTTATGTCGACTTAGATATTTACAATAACGCCGAGCCGGCCAGTTTATCAAAAGTTGCTGAATATACTGTATTCCCAAGTATATCCAGCGGTATTACGGTTATTGCCGATCAAGTTTCAGATGTTTTAAATAAAGTAAATAATTTAAAAATAGAAGACAGCTTAGCGCAAATGCAAACCACATTCTCAGAATATCAAGCACTTGCACATGACATGCGTGATTTGCTCAATAAGCAAGATACGCAAGACTTACCGGGTGATATTAATAAAAACTTTGCAGAAATGACCAAAAGTATGCAGCAGTTTGATAAGACCATGAAACAGTTCGAAAAAACCATGGCAAGCTATCAACAAGGGTCAGCGTTTCACCAACAATTGCAGACTACTCTTTCTGAGTTTAAACGCTTAAGTGAAGAGCTACAGCCCCTAACGCGTGGCCTAAATCAGCAACCAAATATGTTGATTTTCGATAAAGACCTTCCTGCTGATCCGACACCAAGGAAACAATAATGAACTATAAACTAATTGCTTTTGTAAGCTCGCTATTCGTACTATCTGCATGTAGTCAAACGTCATTTTCAACAATGCAGTATTACCAATTCTCGCAGCCTATAACTGCGATGAAACGTTCAAGTGACGAAACCCAAGCTCAACTAAGAGTTAATACGGTACAACTACGAGGTTCATTAAATAACCGGGGTATTGCGATGGTACTCGATAATAACCGCATAAATGCAGCTAATTATCACCTTTGGAATGAGTCACCGGATTTAATGCTTACGGCAAGTGCGCATCAAACTCTCTATACAAAGCTAGAAAACTGGATGGTAATTAAAGGCTTACCTGTCATTACAGATATAGACCAGCAAACTTATTATGAATTAGAGTACGAGCTACACCACTTTAATGGTGATCAAAATGGTAATGCGAATATAGCTGGATTATGGCGCTTATATTACACAACACCTGAATCAGGTAGACAGCTAAAAGCGATAAACTACTTTAACGAAATTACGCCTCTTGACGAAGATGGTTATGAAGGTCTTGTTATGACGTTAGAATCAACATGGCTTGAAATTAATCAAGAAGTCGGTGCAGAGTTATCAAAACTTACTCTTTAAAAGAACTTTCAGAGGTTGGTGATCATCGTTGATAATAAGGTCACCAACATCTTCAAACCCTAATTTCATTAGCACTTTTTGCGATGCTACATTTTGTAATGATGTCATAGCAGCTAACAAGTCAATATTTCTCACGTACTCTTTTGCAAACAATAAAGATGCCGCTTTTGTTGTAATTCCCCGCCCCTCATACTCAGCTAAAAGGGCAAAACCTAAATCAGGAATTGCCAATGCTTCTCTTTGAAAAAGCCCAATCATTCCAACGGGTGTTTCGTCAGCGAGGCAAACGATATAACAGCCCAAGCCATTTTGCTGATGACTATTGATAAAAGTTTGTTGTATGTAATGCTGAGCTTGAGCATGCGTTTTGATACCTTTATCGCCGATATGCTTTAAAAACGATGTCTGATTTAATAATTTTAAAATAAAGCTATCATCACTTGGGTACCCGGCACGTAAAAAAATATCGCTCATAACACGTTCCTAAAATACTTTACTAACAACATTTGAGGTGAAATTGAGACAATCAAGGACACGTTCCTTTTGAACGTCAGAAAGCTCATCAAGGTTAAAATAACAATAGTCAGTGTGCTCGTCGCTTAGGGTTATTTTTGCATGTTCAGGCAAAAAAGCTCTAAATATAAATGCATGCGAATTAAACGCTGTGTGGTAATAAACACCACTTAAGTAGGCAATCTGTACATCACAATCTAGTTCTTCATGGCATTCACGTATGAGTGCTTGATGAATGGTTTCGCCCTTATCTAAAGCGCCACCAGGTAGCCCCCAGCTTTTTTGTCCGTAATTAGCTTTCAGCAATAACACCTGACCTTGTGAATTAGTGATTACCGCATGACTACTTAATCTGTATGTATCTGAAAAAGCCATAAAACCCTCGCTAAACTAATCGATAGCCTAACATAAATACTGCAATTAAATTAATTTGGATAAGATAAAAATTCTTATTGACTAAATTAAGATTCAGGATTATTTTTCGTGCGATGTTTTGGGCAAAACAAAAGCAGTATACCCTCTATGCTGTCTGGCGCCAGCCAACGCAGGCACTTTCCCTTATGGGTCCATAAAAGTGTGTTCGCGTAAAGCAGTTACTTGAGTCGAAAGACTTTTGATTTCTGTAAGCAATCTCGCATTGCTTAACTGTGTGAAAAATATAATGCAAGAACCTTCTGCGTTAAGTTTACTACCTCCTGTATTAGTGGTGGTTTTGGCCGTATTTTTACGCCGCCCTATATTATCTTTACTTATTGGTGCTTTGTTTGGTTTAGCCATGCTAGGCCCTACCGCTGTATTGGCTAATTTTGCTGAGATCTCATTAAAAGTAATGCAAGACGAAACCATTGCTTGGCTTATATTAGTGTGCGGTGGTTTCGGTGCTCTCATCGCTTTATTAGTGCGCACAGGCGGCGCAAGTGCATTTGCCGAATTAGCGTTAAAATTTGCTAAAGGACAACGTTCATCACTCGTTATGACATTTGTGTTAGGCGTGATTATTTTTATAGACGATTACCTTAATGCGTTAACGGTTGGTGAAACAATGAAACGTATCACCGATAAATTTAAAATCAGCCGTGAAATGCTTGCCTATGTGGTCGACTCAACTGCCGCGCCTATCTGTGTACTAGTCCCGCTATCAACGTGGGCAGTATTTTTTGGTGGTTTATTAGTTGATAACAATGTAGCACCTGAAGGCCAAGGCATTGCTGTGTATATTCAAGCAATTCCATACATGCTTTACGCGTGGTTTGCTGTACTCGTTGTATTACTTGTGAGCGTCAACATCATCCCAGCCTTTGGCCCGATGAAAAAAGCGCAGCTACGTGCCATGAATCATCAAATCGAGATATCAAACAGTCAATACACCGATATCCAGACAGCTGATGAATATGCAGTAAAAGCGGCCGAAGAGAACTTTGAGACTGCCGCAAGTAATGGCAAACTTTACAACTTTTTAGTGCCCATTATTTTGCTGGTGGCATTCACTGTCTACTTTGAGATTGATGTATTTAAAGGGCTGCTCGCAACTTTTGCCATTGTATTACCCTTTTATATGCTGCAAAAGCTAATGACGTTGTCAGAGCTAGTAGAACGCATGCTCGATGGATTTAAAAGTATGATTCCGGCAATTGGCACTGTAGTCGCTGCATTTATTTTCAAAGATGTGTGTGACCAATTAATGCTGCCACAATATGTTATTAATACATTAAGCCCCTACATGACAGCACAATACCTGCCTGCCGTGGTATTTTTAGCTATGGCAGTGCTTGCCTTTGCAACGGGTTCAAGCTGGGGTATTTTCGCAGTAACTATTCCTATTGTAATGCCTCTTGCCTACGCAATTGACGCGAATATTCCTTTGGTGATTGGCGCATTGCTGTCGGCTTCTTCTTTTGGCAGCCAAGCGTGCTTTTATTCTGATTCAACGGTACTGGCTGCACAAGGCTCTGGTTGCGATTTAGTGAGCCATGCTATTACTCAACTTCCTTATACCATATTGGCAGCAACAGCTGCATTTATTGGTTTTTTACTTATTGCATAAGAACAAAAGCCCAAGCATATGCTTGGGCTTTGATTTATTGAAATATAAATCCTATTTTTGGAATTGAATTCCTTTGTAATAGGTTTCTAAGTTATCCACCTTAATCTGATTTTCCAGATCAGCGAATGGCTTATCCGCAAATTTACTGCCACGCAGTTGAATGTTCAAACGCGGTGCTTGAGCATTTAACATCGTTTTCTTATAGTAATCTTTAAGATCAGCTAAGGTTACTTTTTCAACCTCAGCAATCAGTTTCTCTTTAGAATCAAAGTTAAAGTTTTCGCGATACCAATCAGAAATTAAAGGGGCCATTTCATCGCCAAGATTTTTAGGCTGCTCTTTTAAAGACACAAGGGTGGCGTTCTTAAGCTGCATAAAGGTGTCTTCTGTCATATTATCAAGCTCAACTGCGTATTGCTTTTTAAAGTCATCAAAGCGAGCTTGCATCTCTTTTGGACCTTTAACTGGCGTTTGGATATAAAGCCCAAGTGCTGAGTAATCTTCAATTGGGCGAGCAAGTGCACCAACCGCATAAGCTAGTTGTTCTTCAGTACGTAGTTTATCAAAAGCAACTGTTCTGAAGTGGTTTTGTAATACTTGAGCTTGTGCTTGCTGCTTATATCCTGGGGTCGGATGAACAACCATATCGATAACTGCAACGTCAGCGACAATAATATCTTTTTGTAACACAATACGCTCACCTAGCTTAGGTAACCACGCTTTGCTGCGAGCAAACTTCGATACTTTGTGCGTCTTAGGCAAGATAGCTATCAATTTATTGGCAATCGAATTTACATCGTCTTGATTATAATTGCCGAAGGTAAATACACGTAGATCATTAGCTGCCAAGGTCGACTGCTTAATTGCAGTAAAATCAGCGAGCGTTAAAGCATTGGCTGCTGCAATGAGTGCCTCGGTGTCAAATTTACCACTGCGTGTTAATTTCGAGTATTCCCCAAACGCTTGATAGAAAGGAAACTGTTGCTGTTGGTTCAATAAATCGCGCTTATAGCGGTCAATTGCTTGTTCAAAGCCTTCTTTTGATACTTCTAACTGTAAGTTTTCAAGTGCTTGTGCCAATAAAACGTCTTGTTTATCAGTAAAGCCGCTTAATGATAAAACCAGACCATTACTAGGCTGTAACCCTAAACTCATACCTGCAACGGCTGCTTCTGTGCTTAATTTACTTTGCTGTAAGTTATAGATATCCGCCCAAACCGAGTAAAGAACTTTCGCCTTTGCATCAACTAGTGCGTCAGGTGTATTGATATAAACCTCAACAAGCCCTTTTGGCTGCTCTGCAAATTGTTGACTTGCTTGGCGCCATACCTTAACCCCTTGTTCATCAAACACCAGCTCTGGATGAGCTTGTTGCTTAAATTCAGCGGTTTTGATTGCAAAACTTTCAGGTAGCAAGCGGTTTACAGTCGGTAGAGCTAATTCATACTGACTCGGCTTATTCCAACTGGCAATTTCTTCTTCACTGATATCTTCAATACGGTATTTGCCATCATAAAAATGCAGCTGTGAATCAGTCTCTTCTTGTTTTGATATGTACCAAATGCGAAGAGTATCTTCATTTAATTGCGACAGCACATTCTGCACAGCGTTAGCATCAAATTTTGCATAATAATAAGGCGCATTGATTGCATTATTTACAGGGAATTTCTGCATACTATCGGTTAAGTTACTGACATAACCAAACTCGTCACCTTTTTCTAAAAATTGGAATTCATTATTTAAAGACGTTCGAATTTCATTGAAGTATTTACTATCAACACCCTGCTCTTTGATTAATGCAATGTACTGCATGATAGTCGCAACTATTTCTTCACGGTTTTGCATGCCAGAATCGGTCAACTCAATACTAACTTTAAGGGTGCCATAGTTGCCATATTGAGTCGGTGCATCGCTTGCAGATAAATGCGAAACCCAGCCTTTATCTCTAAGGATTTGTGCAGGGCTGCCTTGCATTTCATTACTAAGTAAATAAGACACAAAGCGATTAGGTTTAACAGCGAACTCAGCGCTGTTGTCTTTGATAGTAAACTCCAACTCTAATTGCTTAACATCTTCATTCGGAGAGTAGTAAACACGTTTACCACCTGCTTTACTAAAGTCGAGCTTATCAGTCACAGTTGGCTTTTCTATCTGCTTATTTTCAATGTCTGCAAAATACTGCTTCGCTTTTGCTTCCATTTCAGCTAGCGGACGATTTGAAATCATCGCTACTTTCATGATGTTAGACGAGTAATACTTGTTATAAAAAGCCACAGTTTCTTTATGAAGGTTACTGCCCTCTTTATCGCCTAATGTTTCCAAGTTACCAATTAAGAATCGGTTTGCTGGATGCTCCCCCATCATTTGTCGAGCAAGCTTAAACTGACCAAAAAAGTCCATTTCGCGACGCATAGACCATTCTGCATTTACGGCATTTTTTTCTTTATCAGTGTACTCAGGATAAAGCTTGGGCGATTTAAAGAAATCAGCAAAACGATCAAGCGCTTCGTCGTATGCGTCGTTGTTAACTTTAAACATGTAATTGGTAATATCTAACCAAGTATAGGCGTTATGTGCACCACCATTTTTAGTCATAAAATCACTATAGCCCTTGGTATCAGGGTATCTTTCTGTGCCAAGGAATAACATATGCTCTAAATAGTGAGCCATCCCCTGTTGACTCATAGGGTCGTGCAACAAACCAACCCCAACACTCAATGCAGCAGCTGATTTTTCGGCACTTGGGTCCGAGATTAAAATCACATCAATTTCATTGGCTAACTTGAGGGTTTTATATTCGCGAGTGTCATTAGGACTAACAATAAGCGATTCAGGAATTAGGTTTGGGTTAGTAATTTGATTTGGTGCTGAACTACACCCTGCTAAGACGGCAAATGCAATAGCACTCAAGCCCATTATTTTTTTCATTATTTCGTATCCATTAGAAATTGACTGTGTTTTTATTTATCATGTGCTCATATAGGCCGCAATTCAATGCTTATTAGGGTATAGACTCTAAAACTTTGTAACACATTGTGAAAAATAAGTACTTACGGCTCGAATATCAACCGAATAACTATAACAAAGGATGAGCTATGGAAAAGTGGCTAATTGCGGCAATGTTCACTCAGGTATTACTTACATTCTCTATCATGGTGATTATGGGAAGGCGCCGTTTCACAGCGGCAAGAAATAAAGTCATAAAAATGCAAGACTTTTTAACAATGGAACTAGATAAGGCTGGTTCTGAGGTTAGAGTCGCAGATCGAAACTTTATAAACCAGTTTGAAATGCCGATTTTGTTTTTCATTGCCTGTTTAACGGCTTTACAGGTTAACGCAGCTGGGTTTGTATTTGTAATTCTTGCATGGGTTTATGTTGGACTAAGGTTATTACACAGTGTAATTCACTTAACAACAAACACACTAAAGCTACGTTATTATAGCTTTGTAATCAGTAGTTTCATCATGCTTATCATGTGGTTAATGATTTTAATAAGAATTTTCTAAGGCGCAAATTGCGCCTTACATTATTTTTCAAGGTATGAACCTTCTACTGTATAAATTTTCTACGGTAGAAAACGCTGGCAGCCAAAATCGACATCAACCAAGCCATTGAACCACCGCTTGAACCAGAATCTCCCACCTTGTCATCATCACTGTCTATTAATGTATTTTCAACTGGTGACAAACCTGCGGATGAATCAGGATTTTCATCAATAACAACAACACTATTGATAGTTACTAAATTTTCACCATTAAAGCCAGCGGTTGTTTCTGGGCATTGGTCTTCGTTTAAACCAACAACGGGGATTTCGCCACAGTGTACAAGATCAGTAATTTTAGTCAGCACTTCAAAGCTTTCTTGTGTGATCTCGCCAAATACTGTAAAGCCACCGTTTTGAACGTCTAAATTAGCGCTATTATCTTTTAAGTTGAAAAACCATTGGCTTGTGGCACTGTTTGCATTGCCACTTTGTTTAGCCATAGCAATAGTTCCTTTTACATTAGATAGGACTGGTTCATTCGCAATGGCTGCTTTCTTTTCTATTGCTGTAAAATCTGTATCGAATGTGAAACCACCACCTTGTACAACAAAATCGTTCACAGAACGATGAATAAGACTTCCATTATATGAGCCATCTGACACATATTCTAAAAAGTTTGCAACGGTCACTGGGGTATGTTGGTCATAGAGATTGACTGTAACCGTGCCTTGATTCGTTTGCATTTCTACGATGGTTGCATTCGCTTGAAAACCAATTACGAGTAATGCAGACGCTAACAAATTTTTTTTCATTGTCTCTTCCTGATAGTTTTTATTTTGAGATGATGAGGTTAAATAAAAACTAACGGCTATTGAATAGAGGGAAAAGTTGTTACACAAAACAAATCAAGTTGATTACATATTAATTACACTTGTTCACACTGTATATTCATTAATGTTATAAAAACTTGATAAATTAAAGCCAAATCGTCTTATCAAATTAGCTGAGTTTGTTAGTATTCACACGACAACAATGAACACATAGGAATTAACCATGGCGAATAAAGAAAGCGCTATTTGCGATTTTGGCTTACACCAAGGTGAGCCTTACAGTAAATTACCGGCCAGTTTTTTAAACTGGATGGTAGGTAATAATCATCAAAAATCACACTATGCTGAGCAAGAGCTTCAACGGCGTCAATTAGCTGCGACAGGTGAGTTAAATTTTGAAAATGACAATAAAAATTATTAAAAGTCATTTAATTTAAACCTAAGTCGTTTAAACTAAGCGCATAATTAACCTACTGCTTTAATATGGCAAACAATTATGCGTTTTATTATTTTATCGTCGCTGCTGTTTTCACTAACCGCTTGCAGCACCTTCCAAGAAAAAGATACCAATTCTCAGTACTTTACTCTTCTACATACTAATGATAATCACGGTCGTTTTTGGCATAACGAACAAGGTGAGTATGGTATGGCAGCCCGTAAAACACTGATAGACCAGCTAAGAGCTGAAGCTAAAGCCCAAGGCCATGCTGTTTTATTACTTTCGGGTGGTGACATCAACACAGGTATTCCAGAATCGGATCTTCAACATGCAGAACCTGATTTCAAAGGTATGTCACTCATCGGCTATGATGCAATGGCAATTGGTAATCATGAGTTCGATAATCCGCTCTCTGTACTTGATCAGCAACAAAAGTGGTCAAACTTTCCGTTTTTATCTGCCAATATTATTGATAAAGAAACAGGCAAAGCGCGCTATCAAGGCTACAAAATATTTGACAAAAATGGACTTAAAATTGCGGTAATTGGTTTAACAACGACTGACACAGCAAAAATAGGGAACCCGCAGTACATTGGTGGCCTTGATTTTAAAGATCCAACTCAAGTAACAGCAAATTTAGCGCCGACACTCAAAGCCCAATATCAGCCAGATATTACGATTGCTGTAACTCACATGGGCCATTATGTAGACGCTAACTTCGGTATCAACGCGCCTGGAGATGTAACGATGGCACGTAACCTCCCAAAGGGTACACTTGATATTATTGTTGGTGGTCATTCGCAAGAACCCGTTTGTATGTCAAGTGCGAACGTTGCCGATAAAAGCTTTGCGCCTGGTAAAGACTGTAAACCAGACCAACAAAATGGTACTTGGATTATGCAAGCTCATGAGTGGGGTAAGTATGTTGGTAAAGCGGAATTTAAATTAGAAAATGGGCAATTAACTCTACTAAATTATGAATTGATCCCCGTGAACTTGTATACCACAAATAAACAGGGCAATAAGCAGCTTGCTGGTGACTATATTGAACCTGATAAGACAGTCCAAGACGTACTTGCGGTTTATCAGAAAAAAGGGGCTGCTCAGATTGCGGGCAAGATTGGCTCAGTCGATGCTAAACTTGAAGGCGACCGCAGCAAAGCACGCTACGAACAAGTTAATCTTGCTCGTGTAATTATCGCCGCTCAAATGCAATCTGTTGGAGCTGATTTTGGCTTGATCAGTGGCGGTGGTATTCGGGATAGCATTCAAGCAGGTGATGTTAGCTATAAAGATATTTTGAAAGTTCACCCCTTCAAAAACCGCATTACTTACATTGATATAACAGGAAAAGAACTGTTCGATTATCTGTCAGTTGTGACCTCATTCCCACCCGACTCAGGCGCTTATTTACAGTACCATAAACTTAGTTTTAGTAGGCAAGATGGGCAGCTCAACGATGTGAAAATTAATGCTAAGGCACTCGATATGGACAAAACTTATCGTATGAGTATCAATAGCTACAACGCATCAGGGGGCGATGGTTACCCAACATTGACGAATAGGCAGGGATTCGTAAGTACAGATGACACGGATGCCCAAGCATTGAAGCGCTTCTTCGAAGAAAATAGTCCTTTAACAGCGGCTGATTACGCACCTGAATAAGTACAGCATGGGAAGTAGTATGCTACTTCCCTATTACTTCGATATCATCACAGGAAATTGCTTTTAAACCATAGTGATGCAATCGGGATCGAGAGCCTTCACCGTATGCTTTCGGGGGGTAATATATTTCTTTAAGTTCAGGCTCATCTTGCCAAACCTCATCCAATGCAGCCCTAATTTCACTTAAGGTTTTCTCAAGACTATTGGTAAAGTTCGGGCGTTTTCTGATTGTATGACCAAGCTCTACTAAACGATAAAAATATTTATTAGCAAGGTTTAACAACTCATCTGGCACATCTTTATTTTGATTAAGCACAACATCAGGATATTGAATACAAAACTCAACCAATGCTAAATAAAAGCACAATGGCTTATTCGCTAGCGCAACTGACTTTTCTTCAAGTGCGTTTGATGAAAATGTTTTCGTGTTTAAATCGACAACAAGTTTAGGTTCTTCAGCAAGTATTGGTTCATCATCAGCTGTCGCTTCAATTGCACTAAAAGATGACTGCCTGCTCTGGCTAACTAAATATGTAAATGATGACGCTATTAGAATCACAAAAATTAAAACGGCAATATCAGACTTTACTAATAGGCTATTGTTAAAAGTAAAAGTAATCGACACACTTCTGTTCGGGGTTTGTAATTGAGTGGGTAAATGCGCCCCTTGCACTGTTGAATTTGAAATTCCCGCTATAGAATAAACTGCAATCCCTGATTGATTAATTCGAGCATTTAGCTGAGTAATGTAATTTGAAATCATTTCTTTACTGCCTGAGTGCTTCAAAAAATCATCAGGTAAGTTTAAGTAGTTCAAGTCCAACGCAATCCTGCTTTGCACCTTTGCAACAGACAATTCATTATTCATCTGCATTTTGTAAAATTTTGCACTATAGAAGCTTGCAACTAAGAGTGCAGTTGTAAACAAAAACACGATTGTATTAAAAAGCTTATCTTTATTTAGAAGCATTGATGACCTCTACTGAGTGCTTATTTGCATCGCTTTTACAATCCCAAAATGATTCAACATGATTAAAGTAGTGAGAACTTTGATTGCGAGCTAAATCCGTGAGGCGTGCCTGAACAGCACATAAAAGGTCAGTGTTTTCATCTTGCATTTTTAAATACCAGCGGCTGCCACTAATGTTATCTCTTATCGGTGTTATATAGTTAACTGAAAAACTAGCTTGATCACTGTCTTGCCAATAGGATGAAATTAAGTCAACTTTACCACTGGCGAGTAATTCCCTTAACTCTGTATGAGAACTCGCATAAGTAATATTTAAGTTTTCTAAATTTATATCTAATGTTTTAAAAAGTTGTTTCGGTAATATGTGACCTGAACGGCTTGTTGGATAATCCAGTAACCCAATACGTTTGTCTAAAAAGTAAGACTTTTCAATTCGTGGCTTTTCTTTACTTGAAATAAGGTAAGCGGTGTAATCAGGAAAACCGACAACAGCTTGATAGTTATAAGTGGATTGTGCCATGAATGCGTCAATTAAATTCTCTTTGGCGAGGATTAAGTCTGCAATCCCTTTGCCTAAAAACTCGATAGAATCCGATGTCTTATAGCCCCAGTAAGACGTAACTTTTCCATACTGTTTACTAATAGTTAAATCATCACACAAGGATGTTGCTACATCTTCAGCGAGTGTTTTTCCAGATACATAAACGACCAAATCATTTAAGTTGCTGTCTGACTTTGTATTGCAGGTAAACGAGGTTTCAATAAACGATTTTAAGTCAGGTGCAACTGCTCTTCCCTGTATAAAACCAATGCAGAAAAACAAAATAATAGACAGAAACAAAAATGTAACAATCGATGATTTTTTTATTAATATAGTTCTTAAACTCAATTTTACTAACCACTTGCTCGTGCTAGCCTCTATTTGAACAATTATTCTTACTTATTACAACAAGTAATTTTACCTAAACACTGTAAGACAATGATTTTATTACTTTATGAACAAGAAATTATGAATCTTATTGAGTCCTTTCTATTTATCTCAAAATTCAGGAGAATTGGCACCAGAAAATTTGATTAAGCAAACATTCACTTTGGACGCTCAGCCAATGTTACTAAAAACAATGAAGATGTTGCTGTTAACTACACCAGTAATTTCTGCTTTATCCGCCGCCCCTGCACATGCTTGGGGTCAAAATGGCCATCGAATTGTTGGTGAATTAGCAGCAATGCATATTACCGACACCACACGAGACGCTTTAGTTCCCTTACTAGATGGTGAATCGCTCCCTCAAATAGCCACATGGGCTGATGAAATGCGCTCTGCACCAGAAGAATTCTGGCAAAAAAAGTCATCGCGCTGGCACTACATAAACTTTTCTAAAGATGATGCAAAACCAAGCTATGATGCACACTCTCATCACAACAAAGAAACAGTCGCAGACATCCTAGAAGGTATCGAATATTCAATTTCAGTATTAAAAAACGAAAAAGCATCATTAGCTGAAAAGCAATTCGCATTACGCTTTTTAGTACACCTTGTTGGTGATAGCCATCAACCTTTCCATGCTGGTCACAGCGAGGACCGCGGTGGCAATCGCATTTCTGTCACATTCTTCGGCCAAGATACTAACTTACACAGCCTTTGGGACACTAAATTAATAGAAAACGAAAACTTATCTTACACAGAGTTTGCCAAGTTCGTTGATACATCAAACCAAACATTAATATCAGATTACCTTGCAAGTTCGCCAAGTGATTGGTTGATTGAATCAAACAACATTGCTAATTCACTCTATAAAGAAAATGAAACAAATGTAAGTTACAGTTATATCTATAAAAATTTACCAATTGTAAAAACTCGTCTACAACAAGGTGGGATTAGATTAGCCGGTTTATTAAACTCATTATTTGATAAATCAGCAAAACCGTTAGTAAAGGCACTTAAGATGCCAGCTAACAGTGAACTATAAACCAACAAACCTCTAACACGGGAAATAACATAATGAATAAGTTACGCCTTTCGAAATTAACCGGAGCAGTTATATTAGCTCTTGGTGTTTCAACAAGTGCTATGGCTGCAGATACCTCATCTTCAATGAGAGGTAAAATCACAACGCCTTCTGGTGAAGCAGCTGCAAATGTTAAAATAAAGGTTATTCACCAACCAACTGGCACAGTCAGTGAATTAACTACAAATGAAAGCGGTACTTTCATCGCCAATGGTCTACGTGTTGGTGGCCCATACACTGTATTTATCGACTCAGATACACACAGTGACAGCATGGTAGAGAATATCTACTTAGAGCTTGGTGATACTTACCGCTTACAAGAACAATTAAACTCATTAGCAATGGAAAAAATTGAAGTTTCTGGCTATAAAATTGTTCAACAGTCTGGCGGTTCAAGCAGTGTTTTCGGTGAAGACACAATCAACAATATGCCAAGCTTTAACAAAGACATTAAAGATGTAGCGCGATTAAACCCACTTGCAAATATCAATGGTAGTGGTGAGCTTACATTTGCAGGTAACAACCCTCGTACAAACAGCCTGACTGTTGATGGTATCGGCCAAAACGATGACTTCGGTTTAAATTATGGCGGCTACCCTACTGCTCAACCACCAGTTGCACTTGATGCAATTGAGCAAATTTCTGTTGATGTATCACCTTTCTCAGCATCAAAAGGTAACTTTGGTGGTGGTACAATTAATGCCGTAACAAAATCTGGTACAAATGAGTTTAAGTTCTCAGGTTTCTACGAAACGTCAACACCTGATATGGCAGGTGATGTAGATAGCATTTCTGAAGTTTATGCTGATGGTCGCCCTGTTTTAGACGAAGATGGCCATAAAACATTTGAAATTAACAAAGTAGAACCAATTCAAACTGAAGAACGTTTTGGTTTTAACGTGGGCGGTCCATTAATCAAAGACACGCTTTTCTATTTTGTTAACTACAACAGCTGGAAGAGCGAACTTGATTTAGATTATGGTTTTGAGGGCTCTGGTGCAACGAACGAATACGATGTAACAGAAGAGCAACTAAATAACTTCTTATCTGTATTAGACAATGTATATGGTTTCCAAGACTCTTTAGGTGGCGATCCTGAAGATACAAATGAATCACTACTTGTAAAACTAAGCTGGAACATCAGCGATGCACATCGTCTAGATTTCACATATCAGTGGCAAGACGATCAAGAAGAGCGCAACTTCGGCACTGGCGGTGACACGGTATTACTTGCTTCAAGCCGTTATACTTATGCAACTAAATTCAACAATTTTTCGACAAAACTTTACTCAGATTGGAGCGATGTTTTCTCATCAGAGATTGGTATCGCGTATAAAGATGTCAGTTCAAACAGCTTAACAAACTCGAATATTGGTAGCGTAAAAGTTGAAGAATACTACCGTGGTCCAGCGTATGAGTTTGGTACAGACCAATACCGCCACGCGAATGAGTCTTCAACTGAAAACCTAACATTAACATTTGATGGTACTTACCTTCTGGATGAGCATGAGCTTAACTTTGGTATTCAGTATGAATCACTCAATCTGTATAACCTATTTGCTGCAAATTCATTAGGTTCATGGGAGTTTGACAGTGTTGCAGGTTTTGCAAACCGTGAGGTGGGTAACTTTAATGGTACTTATGACTTCTCTTACGCAAATGCCTATACAAACAATGCTGCAGACACAGCATATGATGCAACGCGTAGCCAATTAGCAATCTACCTAGAAGATACTTTTTATATTGGTGACGATTTAGAAGTAAATGCCGGTATTCGTTATGAGCGCTTAGCATCTGACGACAAGCCAACTCTAAATGAAAACTTCCTAGAGACTTATGGTTTTTCAAATCAAGAGAATCTTGATGGCGTCGATATCATCCTACCACGTGTTGGGTTTAAATATTACGCAACAGAAAACCTAACAATCAGCGGTGGTGTAGGTCGTTTCCAAGGTGGTATCCCTAACGTTTGGTATAACAACTCATACCAAAAAGACGGTATTACACTTGTTGATGCACCACAATCAGTTATTAATGATTACTACGCAAATAACCCTGCAGATATCACATCTGTACCAGGTGCAATTCAAGATTCACTGACAAAAGGTGCGGGTAGCACAAACTACATTGACCCTGATTTTAAATTACCTTCAAGCATCCGTAGCCAAATTGGTTTCGAATATGACTTTGACTCTGAATTACTTGGTAATGGTTTCAAATGGCAAGCTGAAATCGCTTACCACAAGAAAGAAAACGAAGCAATTTGGCACAACACGGCTATCGTACCTGTGGGCGTTGCGGCTGATGGCGAGCGTTTAATCCAAGAAAGCATCTACTCAGGTGATTTAGCTGATAACTTCGATATCATGCTAACAAATTCATCTGATGATGGCCGTTCAGTTATCTTCTCAACAGCACTTGCAAAAGAATGGGATAACGGTTTATACATCTCAGCAAGCTATGCACACCAAGATATCACTGAAGCGTCTTCAGGTTCATCTTCACAAGCGCAAAGTAACTACCAGCACAGTGTTACTAAAAACCGTAACCAAGACTTAGCACAGCGTGGTGCCTATGAAGTAGAACATAGCTTCAAAGTGAATATCAGCTACCATACTGAATTCTTTAAAGGCTATAACACTAAGTTTGACCTTTATTTTGAGCGTCGTTCAGGTCGCCCTTACAGCCACACAATGGCTTCATTCCAAGACGGTGCGCTAGGTGATTCGCGTGACTTCTACTCAAGCTCTGCATACTTAGCTTATATTCCAACTGGTGCGGATGATCCAAATGTAAACTGGGATCAATCACAACTTACTTGGGATGAGCTTGAAGCACTACTTGATAGAGCGGGTATTTCGGAGCGTGGTGAAATCTTAGACCGTAATACAGGTACTATGCCTTGGGTAACAACTATGGATATCAGCGTTAAGCAAGAAATCCCAGGTTTCGCTAAAGGTCATAGCGGTGAAGTGTATTTCATGATTGATAACTTTGCTAACTTACTTAATAGCGACTGGGGTATTGAAAAACGCCTTAGCTATCAAGACCAATCAGTTTATGATTTTGGTGGTTTAGATGACCAAGGCCGCTATATAATTCATGAAGCATACAATGGTGCCGATGTAAGAAATTACACACTAATCGACCAAAGTGCTTCTGCATGGCAAGCTAAAATTGGTATTAGTTACAAGTTCTAATCTATACTGTTTAAAGCCCGTTTAATTACGGGCTTTTTTATATCTGTAATAAAAATGACACACATTGATTTTAAAAAAGGAAAGGTACTTACACCCAGTAAGTATCATAATTTAATAACGGGAAACCTCATGAAATCAACATTTAATAAAAGTACACTGGCAATCGCTGTTGCGACTTGTTTAACGTTCAGCCATGCTGCAATGGCTAATGAAACCTCGTCTTCTATAAAAGGACAAGTTACAGGCCCAAATGGCAATCCTGCTGCTGGTACGCAAATAACAATAATCCATATCCCTTCAGGCTCAGTTAAAAAAACAACTGTAACAAATGAAGGTAATTTTTCTAGCCAAGGCCTTCGCGTTGGCGGGCCTTACAAAATAATCGTCGATTCTGATCAATATGAAGATCAACAACTTGATGGTATTTATTTGACCCTAGGTCAAGATTATCCTGTGACTGTTAGTTTACAAACACAACAAATGGAACAAATCGTGGTATCTGGCGCGCCTATAAGCGCACAAACTGGTAGCACAGGCCCTGCAAGTCATTTCTCACTTGAAGATCTAGAGTCTCGCCCTGCAATAAACCGTGATTTGAAAGACATTATTCGCGCCGACCCTCGCATCTTTATTGATGAAACAAATGCAAACTCAATTAATTGTGGCGGCGGTAATCCACGTTTCAACAGCTTGACTGTTGATGGTGTGCGCATGAATGATAACTTTGGTTTAAATTCGAGCGGCTACCCTACCGAACGCATGCCATTTTCATTCGATTCTATAGACCAAGTGGCTGTTGAACTTGCGCCATTCGACGTGCAATACGGTGGTTTTACATCATGTAATATTAATGCGGTAACAAAATCAGGTACCAATGAAATTCATGGTGGTTTATTTTACGACTATACCAATGACTCAATGTCAGGCGACTCTATCGAAGGTAAAAAGCTTGATACAGGAAACTATACTGAGAAACGTTATGGTTTTAACCTAGGTCTACCTTTAATTGAAGATAAGCTATTCTTTTTTACCTCTTATGAGAAACTAGAAGGCGCGCAAATCTTCGATTATATTCCATTTGCTGACAACCGTATTGATCAAGCAACGATCGACCGTATTACACAAATCTCCAAAGATAACTATAACTACGACCCAGGTAGCATGATTCCAAGCCTACCTGTCGAAGACGAAAAGATTTTAGTAAAGCTTGATTGGAACATTAACGATGCCCACCGTGCAAGCCTAGTGTATAACTACAATGATGGCTTCTCTCTAGCTCAATCTGATGCTGATTCTAACGAAATAGCTCTTTCAAACCACTTCTATGAGCGTGGCGCTAAATTAGAATCTTATGTTGCCTCTGTTTACTCTGATTGGACAGATAACTTTTCAACAGAAGTAAGAGTGGGTTATTCAAAACTCGATAACCGCCAACAATCATTAGATGCTGCATCTGGTTTTGGTGAATTCCGTATCGACACCGGTGATATCGATGTTTATATCGGCCCTGATGATTCTCGCCAATCAAATATCCTAAACTATGACAACCTATCACTTAAATTAGGTGGCACATACTATTTAGAAGATCATGAATTATCATTTGGATATGAGCGTGAAGAACTGGATGTATACAACTTATTTGTTCAGCACACAGAAGGTGAATACCGCTTTAGTTCAATAGAAGATTTTGAAAATGGTATTGCGCGTGTTTACTATGGCAACGCATCATCACAAAATCCAGACGATGCAGCAGGCGAATTTGCTTACGCTTTAAACACCGTTTACTTTCAAGATAAATTTGAGCTAATTGACTACGATATCACGATTACAGCGGGTCTACGTTATGATTGGTATACAAGCAGCGATAAACCAACCCATAACCAAAACTTTGAAGACAGATATGGCTTTTCAAATAGCCAAAACCTCGATGGTATTGACCTTCTTCAACCGCGTTTAGGCATCAACTGGATTTATAACGATCAATTAGAGTTACGAGGTGGTTTTGGTCTATATTCTGGTGGTAATCCAAATGTTTGGGTTTCGAACAGCTACTCTAATGACGGTGTACGAAATATTCAGATTGACCAAAGAGGTTTACAAATTCTTGGTGATGATGCCATTGCATTTAATGGTGGCGGTATGCCCGGTTATGACATTCCTCAATCACTCTATGACGAGGTTGGACAAGGTGGTGCAGATGCAAGCGCAAATGTTACAGACCCTGACTTTGAAATTCCTTCAGAATGGAAGTTCTCTTTAGGTGGTACTTACATCACCAGCAATGATTATGTGTTCAATGTTGATTATCTCTACACAGATAAACAAGACTCAGCAATCATTCGCAACATCGCCAACGTACAAACAGACACAGCGCCAGATGGCCGCCCTGTTTACAACGATGTTTTACACCCACGTGTATCTGACTTTATGCTGACAAACGTAGAAGGCAGCGATGCTTATTCACATGTACTTTCTTTATCGATGAATAAAGCATTTGATAATGGCATAGATTTAGCGCTTTCTTATGCTTATACCGTGGCTAAAGATGTGAGCCCAATGACAAGCTCTGTAGCATTCTCTAACTACCACTTTATTGCGGTATCTGATTCAGAGAACCCAGGTGTTACGACTTCTAATTATGAAATACCACATCGCTTTACATTATCTTTAGGTTATAGCCATGAAATTTTTGATGGCTACGAAACTAAGTTCAACCTATTTGGTCAAGCACAACAGACTAACCCATACTCGTATACCTTTGATAGAGATTCAGGTGGTTTAGGCTTTAATGATGCGAGTCGCCAACTTTTATATGTACCAGAAGTTGATGATGCAGCAGTTGTTTATGGACCTGACTTCGATCAAACCGCCTTTAATAACTGGATTGAAAGTGAAGGCTTAAAACGAGGTGAGATCCAAAAACGTAATAATATTGATGGCGACTGGTGGGTTACATTCGATCTAAAAGTTGAGCAAGAGTTCATGGGCTTCACGCCTGATCAAAAAGGCTCTGCTTATTTCGTTATTAAAAATATCGGTAATCTGTTAAACGATGATTGGGGTGTTTTAAAATCAGGTAGTTCGTTGCAAAGTGCAGTAACAGCTGACATTGTTGATGGTCAGTACGTTTATAGCTCTTTTAACAACCCTGCTGGTACGAGTGTACAAACTGAACCTTCTTTATGGGAGATGCGTATCGGGGTTCGTTATAGCTTCTAATAGTTAAAAGCAAATTATAAGCCCGCCTAATTTGGCGGGCTTTTTATTAGTTAGCGTGAATATACGGCCAACGGATGGGTTGTGTTAATTGATACATGTACGTGGTCATTCGGCCGCACAACCACTTCATGGCTTACACGGCTTGTAACTGTTGTTTTGCAGGCAAGTTCTACAGCACATAAACGGCTACCACCTTCGTAGCGGACCCATGTAACGACACCATTTGACGATTGTGCATTTTGAATTAAATGAACATCATCAGGTCGCAATAGCACATCAACCGCAGCGGCATTGTGGTCAACTTTAATTGCAGGGGCATTACCTAAGTCTGTTGTAGCTATATCACCTTCACATTGACCTACTATGAAACTCGCTTCACCTAAAAAACGAGCCACAAAGCGGTTTGTTGGTAAGCTAAAACAACGCTCAGGGGTATCGATTTGCTGAATTACCCCCTCTTTTAGTACACCAACACGGTCACCAATGGATAGGGCTTCTTCTTGGTCATGAGTGACCCAAATAGCAGGGACGCCAGCATCTTTTAATGCATTACGAATATCCCATCGTAAAGTATCTTTAAGCGCTGCATCAAGATTAGATAAGGGCTCATCAAGCAGTACAAAATCAGGTTCATGAGCCAATGTACGCGCAAGCGCGACACGTTGCTTTTGGCCACCTGATAGTGTTGCAGGCTTTTTATTACGAAACGCCTCAAGACCCAGTAACTTTATCCAATGATCTGCTTTGGATGTATCGGTCAACCTAAAGCATATATTCTGTTGCACCGTTAAATGCGGGAACAACGCAAAGTCTTGAAAAACCATACCTACTTTGCGTTTCTCAGGCGGCACTTTGAGCTTTGGAGTAGCACGCCAAGTGCCTAAATTAATTTCACCTTCGCTGATAGGAATAAGCCCTGCCAGAGCTTGCAAAATTGTACTTTTACCACAGCCAGTTGGACCAACTAGCATAAGGATCTCACTCTCTCCAAGTGATAAATTAAGATCACTCACCACACGATTGCTACCATAATCGATAGACAGCTTACTAACTGATAGCATTTATACTGATCCTTAATGTTCTAATTGACTGCGCTTTTCACCAGAGAGCATTATAGCCAAGCCACAAGCTGATATCACTACCAACAATAAGCCAGGTATTGCAGCACGGCCAAAATAGCCGGCTTCATAAACACGCCATAAATACGTTGAAAGGGTTTCAAACCCTGTAGGGCCTAATAAAAGTGTCGCTTCAAGCTCACGCATTGATTCTAAAAATACCAAAGCCGCGCCGGCAATAATACCGCGCAGTGTTAAAGGCAAGGTGATACGCAAAAATGCTTCCCGTGGACTTGCACCTAGTACGCGCGCTGATTTGATTAAGCTTGAATCTAAGTGTTCAGTACTAGTACGCACAGAACCAACAGCCAGCGGTAAAAACCGCAGTACATAAGCGATGACCAATAATGCCAATGTTTGATATAAAAGCGGTAATTGTAAGCCACCATAAACTAGGGCAGTTCCCATTACGATACCTGGAATACCAAAACCAAAATAGGTTACTCGTTCCATAAAGCGCCCTACTTTACCGCTTAGTGCGGCATGAGCAACTGGCACAGCAACAACCACAGCTGCAATAGCAGCAATCCCAGAAGCATAAGCCGAATTCCAAGCAATGCTGAAATCAAAATCAGCAATCCCGTCACGGGCAAGCCATAGGGTAAAAATTGCCAGTGGTAAACATATTGCCAATAACAATACAGGCAAAAATGTTACTAGCATTGCCAGTTTTTGCGCATTTGTTGGAAATAACATCAGAGCTCGACCATGACGCTCTGACGTGGTTTTAATTTGCGATTCGATGAACAATAAAAAGCCAACTATCACCATTAACTGCAGCGATAACATCGCAGCACGACTTAAACCAAATGCATTGTATTCCACATAGATAACACGGGTGAAGGTATCTAAGCGCATCATCGCCGGCGTACCAAAATCTGATAGTGTGTAAAGGGCAACCAGTAATGAGCCAGCGGCAATCCCATTAACTACACGCGGAAGAATAACTTTAAACACACTCATGCTCATCGACATACCTAAAGTACGCGCAGCATTTACCATACTCGCATCGAGGCTAAGTAAAGAAGAACGTGTTGTTAGCATAACAAACGGAAAAGTATACAAAGTCATTACAATGGCAGCACCAGGTAAGCCATACATAGCTGGGGTTTCAAACCCTAACAGCTGGTTTATTTCACCACCTGGGCCGAATGCCGCATAGAGTGTAAACGCACCAATATAGCTTGGAATTGCAAGTGGAGCTGCAAATAACACTAACCAAAGCTTTTTAAAAGGAAGTTGTACATAGGCACTAATAAACGCCAGAGGCACGCCTATTAAAATAGAGCCTAATACAGTTAACACCATAAGCGATAAGGTGTTACCAAGAATTTTTAAATTATGACTATCAAAAACAGCCGTCGCATCACTGGCTAGTGTGATCAGAATATAAACTGGCACTAACGCCAAAAGCGCTGCAAGCAGCGCCATGGGATAAGAAGCAGGTATGCGCATTATAAAACACCGCTACTGCGCATAAGGTCGAGTGTTGGCCTTAAATCTGCCAATTGAGTTAAATCGATTTTCGGCGGTGAAACATCCGTTAATGCTGGTAAACCAGTTGGTTGTTCAATACCTTGGATCAGTGGAATTTCATAGGCTTCGCGCGCTAAGTAACTTTGTACTTCTTCACTTAACAAGTAACGCATGAAATTCATTGCATTAGGATTGTCGGTCAGCGATAACACACCTGACGCATTTACTAAACAACCGGCATCTTGATTAGTGAACGCAAGGTCAAGGTTAGCATCTGGTTTACCTGACTTAAGACGTAATGTGTAATAATGATTTGCAAAACCAATATCAACTTCGCCACGTTCAACCGCCATCACTACACCAAGCTCACCCGCATAGGTTTTTGAGCGTTTTTGAACTTTCTTAAGCCATTTCGCTGTTTTATCTTCACCTTCAAGAATACGCATTGCTGTTACAAACGATTGAAATGACGCATAAGCCGGTGCCCAGCCGATTGATAGATCGCTATCTGCAATCGCCATAATACTATCTGGGATCTGATCTTTGCTAAGGCGCTTAGTGTTATAAGGTAATGTACGAATGCGACCTGTCACTGGAGCCCAACCAGGGTAGCGAAACTGTGGTTGTAACTGTGTTTCTAAATCACTTGGTAAAGGTTTAGCCAGGCCTGCGTCTGTAACTAAGCCAATTGCACCAGAATCAACGGCCCAAAATAAATCAGCACGTTTTACACCCGCTTTTGCTTCCGCAACAATCATATTAGCTAATGCTGCAGTAGGCCCACGTCGAATCGATAAATTAAGTTTTGGGTTTTTCTTTTGGATTGATTGCAGTACATTTTCATACAAACCGCCTTCGCCGCGGCCTAAATATAATGTTAAATCACCCTCAAGGGCTGGTAAGTCTTTCACTGAAATTGGGCTTGCAGCAGTCGCTGCAAAGGCTTGTGATAGAGGTAGCGGCATTGCGCCCACTACCCCAAACGCAGCCAGGCCTTGAATAAAGGTCCTACGCTTCACTAAAATACATCCTTACGTGCTTTTTCGGCTTCTTCTAATAACACCTTAGCGCGATCTAGTTTTTCTTGCATATCAACAACCACTGCACGTACTTGGTCAACAGACCCTTTATCTGAAATAGCTTTTGGCAGGGTTACGTTAAAATCTTTTTCGAGAACTTCTACTAACTTCGCATCTTTTTCAATCAGTGTACCTTCAACACCTTCGAATAAGTGAAGGTAAGTATCGTGTACAATCTGTGTTGCTTCTTCGCTTAAACGCTCTGCATATTTTGCAACAACACGATCTAACTTGTGTTTAATTTCATCAATTGTTGCACTTTGCGTCATTGTTTCAGAAGCCGTTGCTTTTACAGCTTTTAATAAACCTTTTTGCTGGAAGTCAGCAGCCAGTTTAACAGCTCCTAAACCTTGCCACAAGGCAGCATTCAAGGCCTTTTGGTGCGTACGTACTTCACTTGCTGGCTTTTTATCATCAATGGCCATTTTAATGCCATAGATACTCTGCCAAATTGATGCATAAACCGGTACGTAGTTTGTTTCTATCGCACTGTGAAACTTCACCGATTCCCAATATTCGAGTAGGTCATCGCTTTTTACCGCTTTTGCACCTTTTGTTTCGTAATCGGTTACCAAAGTGTCTACTTTGCCGATCATCCACTCCACGTCCTCAGAATAATCTTTTAAATTTTCTTTTAGATGATTAACGTGCTCACCAATTGGGCCATTTGCCAATACAGGTTGGGCAATAAAAGTAGATGCTAATACTAGGCTAAGGCCTAGCGTTTTCACGGTGTTTAACGCTAATTTCATAGGGAGACATCCAAGTTTCTAATTGTAAATGATAGCCATTATCATATACGTATAGATTGCCTAAATCAATTGCTATAAAGCACTGATTACAGATTTACACATTTTTATTTAAGTGATTGGAAAGCTTAGTAAGAATGTTAAAAAATTGTGTTAATTCATGATTATCTAAGCCACTAACTAAATGTGCTTGCCATGCAATTGCTTCGGGTACAATTTGTTCATGTAAACAGACCCCTTTTTTAGACAACATAAGCAGGTTTGCACGTTTATCTATCGGGTCTGGCTGCGCCGTTAAGAGCTCTCTTGCTAATAGTGACTTTACTGCACGGGATACAGTCGATTTATCCATTTGTGCCATATCACACAAAGCTTTTGAACTACACTGACCATATTGAGCAAGATTGGCAATAACGCGCCATTGCGGCACCGTTAAATCAAATTGTTGTTGATATAGTTCACTAAACTGATCACTCATTTGCACAGCTATATTAGTCAGTGAGTAAGGTAAGAATTTTTGTAAATCGAGTGTTGGCTGTTTATCTGTTGTCATGGCTTCACTACTGTCAAAGAATGTTTACATAATGAAATTCAGCGTGGTTTGAATTTACTCTCACATGAGAGTATCTTACCTAAAACCTTTCAGGAGTCTAGTGATGAATAACGAATTACAATATATGACAGGCTTTGGTAATGAATTTGAAACCGAAGCATTACCCGGTGCATTACCTATCGGTCAATTCAGCCCACAAAAAGTAAAATACGATTTATATGCTGAGCAGTTCAGTACAACGGCATTTACAGCGCCTCGTGCTGATAACCGCCGAACATGGTTTTACCGTATTCGCCCTTCAGTTGTACAAGGTGATTATACACCAATTGATAATGGCCTTATTCGCACCGCACCTATCACAGAAGCACCAACGCCACCCACCATGCTACGTTGGGATCCAATTGAAATACCTGAAAAGCCAACTGATTTTATTGATGGTTTAGTCACCATGGCTGCCAACGGCAGTGCCAATGCACAAACAGGTATTGGTATTCATATTTATGTAGCCAATAAATCAATGCAAAACCGTTACTTTTATAATGCAGATGGTGAAATGTTGTTTGTGCCGCAACACGGTGAGCTATTGCTGAGAACCGAGTGCGGTAAACTGACCATTTGTGCAGGTGAAATTGCAGTTATTCCTCGAGGGATTAAATTTGCAGTTGATTTATTAACAGATACAGCCCGTGGCTATATTTGTGAAAACTATGGCCATGCCTATATTTTACCAGAGCGCGGCCCTGTTGGTGCCAATGGTTATGCTAATGACCGTGACTTCCACTACCCTGTAGCCGCTTTCGAAGATGTAGAAGGTGATTTCGAACTAGTTGCTAAATTTAATGGCAATATGTTCCGTTGTGATATCGGCCATTCTCCTTTGGATGTTGTAGCATGGACAGGAAATAGTGCGCCATACAAATATGATCTTGCCCGTTTCAATGTTATGAATACGGTAAGTTATGACCACCCAGATCCATCAATCTTCACCGTATTGACATCACCATCGGGGACTGAGGGGGTTGCTAATATCGACTTTGCTATCTTCCCGCCTCGTTGGATGGTTGCAGAGAATACATTCCGCCCACCTTATTATCACCGTAATATTATGAGTGAATTTATGGGCTTAATCGAAGGTGTGTATGATGCGAAAGAGCATGGTTTTGTGCCAGGTGGCTCAAGTTTACATAATTGTATGTCGCCTCACGGTCCAGAAGCTGATGTATTTGAAAAAGCCTCAAATGCTGATCTTCAACCACAACGCTACGAAAATACCTTGGCATTTATGTTCGAATCACGTTACGTTATTTCACCAACAAAATATGCCCTTGAAGGTAAAGAGCGTCAGCCTAATTACACAGACTGTTGGCGTACTATTAAAAAACATTTCACTGGTAAACAGGACGCATAATGAAACTTTATAGCTATTTTCGTTCATCTGCTGCATACCGAGTGCGCATTGCCCTTAATTTGAAGAACATTGATCACGAGCTGGTGACAGTTAACTTATTAAAATCAGAGCAACAAAGTGACGAGTACCTAGCAAAAAACCCACAAGGTTTATTACCTGCACTTGAAACTGAGCAGGGTGTACTTGCTCAGTCTCTGGCTATTTTAGAGTGGCTTGAAGAAACGCACCCAGACACACCGCTTTTGACTGGTGATGCATGGCAAAAAGCTCAGATCCGCAATTTATGTTATGCCGTAGCGTGTGATATTCATCCTATTGATAATTTGCGCGTATTAAAGTATTTAGCTAACGATCTTGGTGTTGATGAAGAGGCAAAAACAACCTGGTATAAGCATTGGGTAGAAGTTGGTTTTCAAAGCATCGAAAAGCTACTTGATGAAGCGAATACTTTTTGTGTTGGTGACAAACCAACGCTTGCTGATGTGTGCCTTGTACCGCAAGTATTTAATGCACTGCGCTTTAAGGTCGATATGACTAAATACCCTAAGATTGCAGCTGTCTACGAGCAATGTAATAAGCTTGATGCTTTTATTGATGCTGCGCCGCAGAATCAACCTGATGCAGTTTAATTAAACTAACTTGCAAGGAACAAAGTAAAGGCCCGTTAATATCGGGCCTTTTAAATTTTATATTTTCTAACTGAGCGCTGAATTAATAACGCTTACATGCTTGATCAAATCCAGTCCTAAATCCGTTAAATAGCCACCATCAGGGCTATCAGTAATGCCTTTATCATAGAGGCGCTTTGCGGCATCCCTTATTGAAGTATCTGCATCTGAGTGGATTTTAATACCCTGCATTTGTGAATCACGCGGAAACTTTGCAAGAAGCGTTAACTCATCAAGCATATTAGTATCAAATTGCATGTGTTCTCCTTTTTATTATAGATATGTGTATTTTTATAGTAACAAGGATTAAGCTTAGTGTAGATATATAAAACTGCATACACAGAGGTACATTTTGAGTCTATTAAAGCATACGTTTTTAATGTTTAGTATTTTATTTTCAGTGAGCTCAATCGCAAGAGATAAGCCTGTTGTTGTATTTGATTCTCAAGATATATATGACCAATCAAAGCTGTGTTGGTATGACAACAAACGCTACACTGAGGGCGCAATTATTCAGATAGGTCAAAGCGAGCTCGTTTGTGCTGCAAAGCATACACACTTTAACAACAGCGAGTTATCTTGGTTAAGAATTGATAAAGATGGCAACATTATGAGACCACGTCCAGCCAAAACTATTCGTGTTAACTAGATCTGTAAATAGCAAAGGTAGCGGTTCTAAGTTAGAATGCACTGGTTTAAAGTTATAAAGAAGAGTCATGGACAATCAACCTAACAATCCTCTACATGGTGTTAAACTCGCTGATATCGTAACTAAGCTGCAAGAAAAGCTTGGTTGGGATGGTTTGGCGGCGCAAATTGATGTGCGCTGTTTTCAAAATGATCCGAGTGTTAAATCAAGCCTAAAGTTTTTACGCAAAACACCTTGGGCACGCGAAAAGGTAGAGCAATTATACATTGATACCTTTTCTAATACCTTTAACGATGACGACGCACCGTTCCAATGGAAAAGTATAAAAAAGTAGCGTTAAGCCTGCTCTGATGTTATCACCGAAAGTGATTTCGGTGATACTTCAACCACCAGCTTATCGGCCGTTTTAACTTCCCCGTCTATCACATAACTCAGCGGTTGATCCGCACTTATAGTCACTTCCCTCGCATTTGTGTGATGACTGTCAATCGCGAAACTTGTTTGCGTAATACTCGAGAAAACCAATTCGGCAATACTCAAGGTACTTGCTTTTGAATCTGTATTAGGTGTTAACCAATTCACATCTAATAGGCCATCTTGATGATCAGGCTGACCCGCTGACTGAGCCAACAAAGTAGTAAAAGGTGCTGCATTTGCCACAATCAAACTTGTGGTATTAATCACTTGCGGCTCATTACTGTCGATTGTCACTGTATAGTCCTGTGCTTCATGCTCACCTAACGCCTGCCAAAAGCCTTGCAAATAAGCGAGTTGGCCAGATTCATTCTTGGCTTCACGGTGCGCTTTTTCAATCATTTGTTGCTCGAACCCTACACCGGCTAAAAGTAACATTCTTTCGCCATTACAAAGCGCTGTATCAATGCGCGTCGCCTGTCCTTCTATAATTAATTCGCAAGCCTGTTCAACGGGAATAATTTTTGACTTAATTCCCATTAAAACATGGGCAAGCGCATTTGCTGTGCCAAGCGGGATGATACCTAGTTTACAATCTGTATTAACTAATACTGTGGCAACCTCTGTCACAGTTCCATCGCCACCACATGCAATGATTACATCAGGTTGTGACTTTATCGCCTCTTTGGCAAGCTCTGTTCCATTTGTATCCTTAGTGGTTGTATGTACAGTAAGATCATAATATTGCGATAACCGTGAGGTTATTTGCTTATTTTTAGATTCCCATAATTTGGTGCCCGAAACTGGGTTTGCAATTAACACAGCTTTATTTTTAATTAATAAATCGCCATTTCGATGACGACGAACTAGATGGCGCAATTGGCGCTTATTTAAATTTGCAGTTTCGCGGGTTTCTTTAATTTTCAATAGAATGTCGTGCACATCTGCATCTTTATTTTGACTTAACAGATAAGCAGCCATCACAAAAACGGAGCGTCCACGGCCAAGAGCACAATGAACGACAACACGGCGGTCTTGTTTAACCTGATGATGGATCCAGTTAATTGCTTGGTTTAATTGTGCCCTAGTTGGCACACTATGATCTAAAATTGGGATATTTAAATAACGAATATTTTCTTGAGTAGATGACCACTCAAGCCCATCAAATTCACATGTAACATCTAAAATAGCTGTTATGCCCATCTCTTTCATAGTGTCTATGTCAGAGGGGAATAAACGGCATGCTAAAAATAACTGCTCGTCAATTTGCTGTAATGGCGGAACTTTGTCATTTTTGCGAGACCAAGCATTGTATAGTTGTGCACCCATCAGAAAAGGGATAAATGCCCAGCGGATATAAATGGGAATAACGCCATTTTCACGCTTACGAAATATACGTGCCAAGTTAAAGAAATAAGCACCGCTTACGAGAAGTAAAGATAAAGCAGTCCAGTAAAAAAATAACGCAAAATAAATAGCCTTAACGCTCAACCCTGCAATTATAAATGCAATTCCCAGCGCCAAATAACTTATAGCAGCCCACATAATCACTCCTTGTTTTTCTAATTTATTAATTAAAAGCAAGTTTCAAACCAGTAATTTACTTAAACACTCATAATTAGAGCTAATAAAAACAGTGACTTAATAATTTAAAATAAATCTATCTTATAGTTTAGGTCATATTTTCACAAAATTATGAATAACTTACATAAGTGCATGAAAATAAATGAGCTAAAGTTGCCAAGTTGGACATCCATGCTAGGCTAACTAATAGAAAAGGTGTGGTTTTATCATTTAATTACAGTCTTTTCTCTAAAAGTAATGTTTTTTTGCATCTAAAAAGATGAGTTAACCGTTAACTAAATACAACAAGAACAACAGGAACTTTATGGACAATGATCAACTATTAGCACTGCTCAGTGCAACAGCAAAAGGTGATAAACGCGCTTTTGCTGATTTGTACCAGTCAACCAGTGCAAAGTTATTTGCTATCAGCGTAAAAATGCTGGGTAATCGAGCTCAAGCTGAAGAAGTTTTACAAGATGCTTTTGTTAAAATATGGCATAACGCCATTGACTATCAGGTATCTAAAGGTGCTGTAATGTCTTGGATGATAAGTATCGTGAGATATCGCTGCTTAGATCTGTTACGTCATAAAAAAGTACGTAAAGAGCAAAGTTTATCTGATGAGCAAGAACAAGAAGATCTGACCTCCATACAGGTGTCCTATGAGGATGACTCAAAATTAGTAGACTGTATTGAACAACTTGATCCACAACAAAGACAAGTTATTCACTTGGCTTATTATAAGGGTTTGACTCATCATGAACTTGTTGATCATATATCGTCTCCTCTAGGTACGGTTAAAAGCTGGATCAGACGCGGGTTACAACAGCTACAAAGGTGCTTAACATTATGAATTATGAAAACCAAACACTTATTGATATGTTAGCCGCTGAATATGTGCTTGGCACTTTAAGAGGCCCTGCCCGTGATAGGTTTGCCAGATTAATGCTAACATCAACTCGTGCCAGAGAAGCAACATGGATGTGGGAGCAGCATCTTAACAACTTAGCAAGTTCCATTGAGTCTATCCCTCCTGATGATCATGTATGGGAAAAAATAGTTAGTCGTGTCGACCCAGATGTTATTCCTATTCACAGCAAAGCAAAAAAATCGAATTCATCGATACTCCAAGCATGGTCATTAATAGCAACTGCTGCATGTATTGTGCTTGCTCTGATCATTTGGCAGCCTCATGAGTCTGCAAAATCTCAAGCACAACAAATCGCATTATTCAAAAACCAAGAGCAAACACCTTTATGGTTTATTGATGTTCAACAAAATAACTTATCAGTGAAAGCATCTGCCGCGTTAATTCCTCGCACCGATAAGGATTATGAACTTTGGATGATAATAAAAGGGCAAGAAGCGCCTATCTCCCTTGGCCTATTACCAAAGTCAGGAAGAATAGAACTACCTAAGGATACCCGCTTTAATGCGGATGACATAAGCTTACTTGCAGTCAGCCTTGAACCATTAGGGGGCTCCCCAAATGGCTCACCAACTGAGGTTCTTTACACCACAGAGCTAGTTGTTCTTTAGACTAATAAGCCGTGCTAAGCACGGCTTTTTATATTTTTGTTAAAAAACTTTAAAATTATTGCATCCAGTTAAATTACTAATACGTATTCACTATGACTTAATTTAAAAAACTAAGGATAAAGTCATGAAGAACGTAACTCCATCTCTTATTGCAATTGTAGTATGTAGTACCCTATTCAGCTCTCCAACTGAAGCTTCAAGTCATCGTGAAGCGCCAAACATCGCGCGCTTCCCGACATTAGATTCAACTGACTTTTACGCGTTTAATAGCTACGAAGAAGGTCGTGGCGACTATGTCACCTTTATCGCTAACTATATCCCACTTCAGGATGCATATGGCGGCCCTAATTATTTCGCTATGGATCCTGATGCAACTTACAACATTCATATCGATAATGACGGTGATGCCATTGAAGATATGACTTTTGCTTTTAATTTCAAAAGCATGCTCCCTAATGACAATATGGGAGTTGCACTCACTGTGGGACCAGAAGGCAACCAAAGAACCGTGGCAGTACCTCTTAAAAACGTAGGTGGTGTCGCAGCTGGAAATGACGCTGCAGTAAATTTTAGTGAATCATATACTGTTAGTGTTATTTCAGGCCCACAACGTACCGGCACTAAAGCAATGCTGACCAATACCATGAACAGCAGTAATGAGTTTTACAAACCACTTGATTACATCGGTAACAAAACATTCTCATCGATGTCTGCTTATAAAGAATATGCAAACCAGTATATCTACACTGTTGCGATTCCAGGATGTAGCGGTATGGGTAAAGTATTTGTAGGCCAGCGTAAAGACCCATTTGTTGTTAACCTTGGTAAAACCTTTGATTTAGTTAATTATGTGCCAGTTGAAGGCGACAGTGCTCCTGGAGCAGGTGACGGTAATGGCTTTCCTGGAGGTATTACGCAATCTGCAGACAATGATGATTTAGCAATGAAAAATGTCACTGCAATTGCAGTTGAAGTACCCAAAGCATGTGTCACTGGTGAAGGTAACGGCACAATTGGTAGCTGGACAACGGCAAGTTTACCTCAGGCACGTATTTTAAACCCAAATGCGTCATTTGCTAAAAATGCTGTGAACGGGGGTGCCTTAACACAAGTGTCTCGCCTTGGTAACCCACTTGTAAACGAGCTTGTCATTGGCCTTAAGGATAAAGACACTTTCTCTACATCTGCTCCTGCTGATGATGGTCAGTTCGTGATTATGTAACACACCCTTCACTACCCGAGCTACTTAACATCTTATTTAAAGATGCTGTAAATACTACCTTAGGTACGAATATCGAAACCCTTGCACCAACCAACTTCCCTCGTGTTGACTTGGTAACTGCGTTTTTAACTGGTTTCCCAGGTGTAAACCAGCTTGCAACTGTAACACCATCAGAAATGCTACGTTTAAATACCGCTATTGCAGCAACGGCGCAGTCGGAACAATCCGCCTTTGGCGTAGCAGGTGATGATTTAGCTGGCTTCCCTAACGGTCGTCGTCCGGGTGATGATGTTGTTGATATTGCGCTTCGTGTTGTAATGGGTCGTTTGTGTTATCCAATCCCTGTCAACGGCACCGACACAGACTTAGGCTTATGCACATCAGATGATGCGAGTGTAGGTACTGTTCCATTCACAGATGGTGCACCATTGGATGCAAGTATGATGGATGCTAGTTTCCCTTATCTTGCAACGCCAATTGCTGGGTCTAAGTAAGGAGGCAATTATGTGTAAATTCAATCGTTCTACCTTACTCCTTAGCGTTTTTGCAGGCGTACTCGCAGGCTGTGGCGGTAGTGATAATGATGACAAAATGAAACCGACACCTGTAAACAATGCACCCAGTGCAATTGATGCAATGGTAACAACACAAACAGAAGTTGCTATTGAAGATATGCTAAAAGGGTCTGACCCTGACGGGGATGCACTCACTTACAGTTTAGTGTCAGAACCGAGCTTAGGTGATGTTGTTGTTAATGCTGATGGTAGTTATACGTATACGCCAAATCCAGAAACAACAGGCTCTGACAGTTTTGATTTTGCTGTGACTGATAGTAAAAACAGTCAAGCAACAGCCACTGTGAGTATCACCATTGAGGCGTTGCAAGTTGACTTTGCAACAATTGGCCGTGCTGCATTTAGTCAGAGTGCATCAGATAAACCATTGAGCCTAAACGGTCGTGTATTTACAAATACAGGCGCAGAGGCAAACTTTGATGATCTGGTTAGTGGAAATTAATTGCAAACTTGGCCATGGATGGCCTTTATAAGGATAAATCATGAAATTATTTTCTTTCTTCCTACTATTTACAGCAACGCTATTGCAAGCAGAGCCATATATACCAAACGACGAAGATGTAATAGCTAGTTCAAGAAGTCCTTTACCTGCCACATTAACAAAATACGAATTGGCAACGTTATTTGAGCAGAATCAATGGGCTGGTAAAACAGAATCAAACCAAGGCCTGTTAAAAAATTACTTATCAGAAAAAATTCGCCAAACTGATGACCCTGATATCCACTACTATTATGCACGCCTGCTGCAACGCGAGCACAAGTTCGAACTTGCTTTGGCGGTACTGAATGATTTATTGAAAAACGACCCTAGCCATGTGAATTCAATTTTACTAAAAGCAAATATTCTTAAAGTACAAGGCCAATTTGCAGCAGCAAATTCAAGTTGCTTATCGCTGATGGGTAAAGCCAGTATTGAGACAATTTCAACCTGCTCACTTGATGTTAAAAGCCAAATGGGTGATTTGGCAAAAAGCTATGAAGGCTTAAAAAAAATTATCAAAGAACGAAACATAAGCATGAATACACGCCATGTTCTTGCAGAAATGGCTTATCGATTAAACATGCCAGAGCAAACCTTACAGTATTTAAATGAAGTTGACTTAGCCAAAGCACCTGTCAGCTTAGTTGTGTTGTGGGCAAATGCGCAATTAGCACTTGGTAATAACGAAAAAGTGCTCGTGACACTTTCAAAACTTACAGCAGATGAAAGCAACCTAGAAGATGCTTTATTACTTCGCTTGGCACAAGCAGAACTAAATAAAGAAGACAGCCAATCAAGTAAGTGGCAAACACTGCTGAAAAAGCGAGTAACACTACGAGAATTGAGACAAGACACCTATCATGCTAGTGACCTTGCTTGGTATTATTTAATGATAAATCATGATCCTACAAAAGCCACTTATTGGGCAAACGTTAACTGGCAGCATGCTAAGTTAGAGAGCGATAAACGCCTGCTCGAATTAGCGACCAAGAACAACTAGGAAATTACAATGAAACAGTCACTTTTAATTGCTTTAATGCTTTTTGTTTGTAGCTTTACGTTAAAAGCACACCAATTAAGTACAGCCTATTTGAATCTCGAAGCTGATTCGGCCGAGCAGTTAAAGCTATCGGGCTCTTGGCAGGTTGCCGTTGGTGATTTAGAACAAAAAATCTCCTTTGATTTAAACAAAGATAACGTGATTACATGGCAAGAAATTAAAACCAAACAATCGGCAATTACCTCTTATCTAAGTAATCATTTTTCTACAGTGCAATCTGCAGCGCCTTGCTTGTTATCTTACAATGGAGAATTAAAAGTAGACTCTCACTTTAATCAATCATACATTGATGTCCCTGTTCAGATAGTTTGCCCAAGCGCGTCTGCCGCAATTACCTTAAAATACACCGCGCTATTTGATATAGACTCAAATCATAAAGCGATTGCAGCTGTTGCTAATTCAAGCAGAGTGTTTAGTCAGAACAAACAATCGCAAGTCATTAATTTCAATAAATCGAGTTACAGTGACACATTCATCGAATATGTCTATCAGGGCGTGTTACATATTTGGATGGGTGTCGACCATATTTTATTCCTTGTGGCTCTATTATTAACATGCGTTCTCGTTAGAAATGATAAACGTTGGCAAGGGATTAATTCTAAAAAGAAAATAGCCGTGGATACAGCGTGGATCATCACCGCTTTTACACTCGCCCACTCAATCACATTGACAGCTACTGCATTGGAACTGGTATCACCTAATAGTCGTTGGGTTGAACTGGGAATTGCAATTTCAGTGCTATTTGCAGCGCTTAATAATATTTGGCCACTAATTGTTCGCTTAGGATGGGTAACCTTTGCATTTGGTCTTTTGCATGGAATGGGCTTTGCGAGCGTACTCGGTGAGCTTGGCTTATCTTCTAATTACCAATTGATGAGCATACTTGCATTTAATCTAGGTGTAGAGCTTGGTCAACTTGCAATTCTAGCTGTTTGCTTACCTTTACTTATTGCTATGCGAAATTATGATTGGTACAAAAAATGGGTCATGCCAGTAGGGTCAGTTGCGATTGCTCTTATCGCGTTACAGTGGTCAATAGAACGATTTTAAAAATAGAGACGTATCGCGCCTCTATTTGATATTACTCAAAAGGGACTAACAAAGTCTTCATGGCGGGTTTTAGTGCCTTCATTATTTGCTCAGTATCAAGGGAAGGATTAAGCATCTTTCTGAGCAATAACCCGCCCATTACTGAAAACATCACTTCAATACGGGCATTTACCTCAGACAGCTCTGTGTCTTGCAAAGGGCCTCTTTCGCCGATTAGTAACTCACGCATAGAATCACGAGCATGGGTATCGGACTCTCTCAGTAAATTAGCCACTTTTTCATTGCGCGCAGCTTCAGCTAACATTTCTAAATCAAGCGCACCTTGGTTTAAATCAGTATGGCGTTCAACCCCTCGCTCTAGGCCATCGAGTAGCACCGTAACACGGTCACCAGGTTTGTTAGCAAACTCTTTAAAGATAGAAAACATCTCTTCCATGTCGCGCTCGACAATAGATTCAATGATAGCTTCTTTACTCGCAAAGTAATTGTAGATATGGCCAGCACTCATACCCGCTGTTTTAGAAATTTCAGCCATACCCGCACCATGGTAACCTTTGCGTCGGAAACAATCAGCAGCCGCACAAAGCACTTGATTCCGTCTGGCCTCAGCAAGCGCAGGGTCGTTGTGTCTTTTGGTTTTTTGCGTCATTTTGTCTCCGAGGTAATGTGACGTGGGTTAACTATAACTTAAATAAGGTTTACATGATCTTAATCATTGCTTTGTGGTAAAACAACTAAGATCATGCAAGTCCTTAAATAAATTATGCAATTGATAGTTTATTGAGCAACCTGTTGGGCACTCCAGCCACCACCGAGGGCTTTGTAAAGGTTAATTTGGCTCGCAAGATACGCTTGCTTACCTAAAATTAACTGCTGCCCTGCACTATACCAATTACGTTGTGCATCCAGCACTTGCAAATAACTATCAGCACCTTTTTGGAAGCGTGCATCCGACAAGGTAAAAGACACCTCATTGCTACGATAAAGATCGTTTAAAGCATCAAGCTGTTGTTTATAACCTTGACGGTCTGCAAGTGCATCTGATACTTCTTTAAATGCCTGCTGGATGGTTTGCTCATAACTTGTTAACGCAGCTTCTTGCTGTGCTTTAGCCACATCTAAGTTAGCCTGATTACGTCCCATATTAAAAATAGGTAAGTTAATCGAAGGTACAAAACTCCATGTGCCTGAGCCTGAATCAAACAAATTATCAAGATCAGCTGAAGCTGTTCCAGCATTGGCTGTTAAACTAATGCTTGGATAAAAAGCCGCTTTCGCAACACCAATATTTGCATTAGCAGCAAGTAGGTCATGCTCAGCAGCTCTTATATCAGGACGCTGTGTTAATAACTCAGACGGTAAACCAACAGGCACCTCAGGCATGTTAAGCACTGTATCAATACTTTGCGTAGGTAATAAATCGGCACTCACCGTTTTACCCACTAAAAAGTCTAAGGCATTTTTATCACGCTTAAGTAAGCGTTGATAATTTGCAATATCCACCTTTGCTGTTGCTACTGTGCTTTCTAACTGAGATAGCGTTAACTGTGATGCAGCCCCCAATGCGAAAGTCTTTCGCGTTAACTCTAATGACTCTTGTTGTGATTTAAGCGTATCGTTAGCAAGCGCAAGTAACGCTTTATCAGTTGCGTAGTTTAGCCATGCATTAACCAGTTCAGATATCAAGCTGATGCGAACACTGGTCAAGCTATACTCTGCTGAATATAAGTTTTGCAGTGCCTGCTCAGACTGATTACGTACTTTTCCCCACAGGTCAAGCTCGTAAGCTGTTAAGCCAACCGTTGCAGAGTATTGCTCTGTGATTGTCGCTTGCCCTGCGTTAGATAAATCTGCTGGTAAACGCTGACGTGTGCCTGATGCATTTAAATCGATACTTGGATACAAATTTGAATCCTCGATTTGATACATAGCTCTCACCTGCTGCACATTGAGTGCAGCAGTTTGAATGTCTTTGTTATTCTCAAGCGTGAGTTGAATTAACTGTTGTAATTGTTCATCACTAAAGAATGTTTGCCAATGCAGCGCGTTTATATCGCCTTCACTACCCTCTACATCATAGTTTTGCGCAACGGGTAATTCACGTTGTTCAAGGTCTGGCGCCATATTACAAGCAGAGAGTAACAAAGCTGCCACAGAAACAGAAACGAGTTTAAGGGTCATTATGCTTGCTCCTCATTTGTCGCTTTATGCTTACCAGGGAAGATACGACGTACCAATACAAAGAATAACGGCACAAACAACACCACAATACTTGATGAAGCAAGCGTACCGCCGATAACCGCAATACCTAGTGCATTTTGAGCACCCGAGCCTGCACTTGAGGCTATTGCAAGAGGTAATACACCACATACAAACGCCATTGACGTCATAAAGATTGGGCGTAAACGTAGACGAATAGCTGCCACAGCCGCATCAACTAACTTCATTCCTTCATCCATTTTATGAATAGCAAATTCAACAATAAGAATGGCATTTTTGGATGCTAAACCTATGGTGGTTAATAGACCTACCTGTAAATAAATATCATTCGATAAATTAAATACAAATGACGCAACTCCTGCACCAAATACACCCAATGGTACAATTAACATTACAGCAGCAGGCACAGACCAGCTTTCGTATAATGCGGCAAGACACAGGAATACAACTAATAATGAAAGTGCATACAATAATGGAGCTTGACCGCCGCTTAGGCGCTCTTCATAAGAAATGCCGGTCCATTCAAAGGCAACACCTGGCGGTAATTTCTTAACAATTTTTTCTACTTCAATCATTGCTTGACCAGTACTATAACCCGGCGCAGCTGCACCTTGGATTTCCATAGCTGAAAAACCATTATAACGTTCTAGTCGTGGTGAGCCATACGTCCAGAATGAACGTGCAAATGCTGTAAATGGCACCATATCACCTGCAGAGTTACGCACATACCATTCATCCAAATCTTCTGGAACCATACGTGATTCAGGGATACCTTGCAGATACACTTTCTTAACGCGTCCACGGTCAATGAAGTCATTTACATAACTACTACCCCAAGCGGTTGATAGCGTGTTATTTATATCAGCCTGTGTTAAACCCAGTGCCTCAGCTTTAGCCAAATCAATATCAAGTTCAAGCTCTGGCTTATCTTCTTGACCATTAGGACGTACACCTGAAAGCACAGGGTTTTGAGCCGCCATACCAAGGAACATATTGCGCGCTTCAAGTAACTTGTCATGCCCCAAGCCAACACGATCTTGTAGGAATAAAGTAAAACCATTTGCCGTGCCTAGTTCAACAACAGCGGGAGGTGGAAAAGCAAATACAAAAGCTTCTTTAATAGTTGAGAAAAAGCCCATTGCTTTACCAGCTACTGCACCAACAGATAGATCGTCACGTTGACGTTCATCCCAATGCTTTAAGCCAACGAAGCCAATTGCAGCATTTTGCCCAGAACCTGCAAAACTGAAGCCTGTTACTGTAAAGATAGAGCGAACAGCTTCAGATTGGTCTTCTAAAAAGTGGCGCTCCATCTTTTCAACAACTTTTAACGTTTGTTCTGTTGTTGAACCTGCAGGTAAGCTCACTTGGTTAAATAAAATCCCTTGGTCTTCATCTGGCAAGAAAGCAGATGGCAATTGCGAGAAAATAAATACCATGCCACCAACAATCAAACCATAACAAAGTAAGTAACGTTTGCTGTGCTTGATCATGCGTGACACGAAGCTTTGCGCACCATTATTGGTTTTATCGAATCCTCGGTTAAATCCTAAGAAGAAGCGGCCAAAAAGTGATTTATCATTATGGACATGGCTAGGCTTTAACATAGTTGCACATAAAGCAGGTGTTAAAATTAACGCCACCAATACCGATAAACTCATTGCTGTTACAAGGGTGATCGAGAATTGACGATAAATAACGCCTGTAGAGCCCGCAAAGAATGCCATCGGAACGAACACCGCTGAGAGCACCATAGCAATACCGACAAGCGCACCTTTAATCTCGTCCATCGATTTACGTGTTGCTTCCAGTGGAGATAAGTTCTCTTCGGTCATTACACGTTCCACGTTCTCAACAACAACGATGGCATCATCAACAAGCAAGCCGATTGCCAGTACCATTGCAAACATGGTTAATGTGTTAATTGAATAACCAAACACCTGCAAAATCGCAAAGGTTCCTAGTAATACAACAGGCACCGCTATGGTTGGAATAAGTGTGGCTCTAAAATTCTGCAAGAATAAGTACATTACTAAGAATACCAATACAACGGCTTCAATTAATGTACTGACTACTTTTTCAATTGATAATGATACGAATGGCGTCGTGTCGTAAGGAACAACAGTTGTTAGCCCTTCAGGAAAAAATGGCTCAAGCTCAGCAAGTGCTGCTTTTACACCATCGGCAGTATCAAGTGCATTAGCACCGCTGGCAAGTTTTACACCTAAACCAGAGGCTGGTTTACCGTTAAAGCGCGCAACAACGCCATAATTTTCGCCACCAAGTTCCACTTCTGCCACATCGCTTAAGCGAACAACTGAACCATCTGCATTCGTTTTTACAAAGATATTTCTGAATTGCTCTGGTGTTTGTAAGCGGCTTTGTGCGGTTACTGTGGCATTCAATTGCTGACCATCAACTGCAGGCAGCGCACCGAGCTGACCAGCTGAAACCTGCGCGTTTTGAGCACTAATCGCAGCGCTGATATCCGCTGGTGTTAGTGCGTATTTTTGCAGTTTTGATGGGTCTAACCAAATTCGCATGGCATATTGTGAACCAAAAAGCTGAACTTCACCAACGCCGTTCACACGGGAAATAATATCAAGTACATTCGATGAAACATAATCACCAATATCAATATTATTCATGCTGCCATCTTCGGATACAAAGCCCACTACCATTAAAAAGTTTCTAGCAGACTTAGCAACAGAGACACCTTGACGCTGCACTTCTTGCGGAAGTAATGGTGTTGCAAGTGACAACTTATTTTGTACTTGAACTTGCGCTATATCAGGGTCCGTATCAGCACTAAAAGTCAATGTTAATGTCGCTGAACCATTCGATTCTGAGGTAGACGACATATATAACAAGCCATCAAGACCCTTCATCTTTTGTTCAATAACCTGGGTAACCGTATCTTCTAATGTACGGGCCGACGCACCTGGGTAATTGGCTTGAATACTGATTGCTGGTGGCGCAATTGATGGATACTGTGCAACCGGCAAACTTCTAATTGCTAGAATACCTGCCAGCATCACTACAATGGCAAGTACCCAAGCAAATATGGGCCGATCAATAAAAAATCGTGACATTAAGTTTCTCCGTTACTGGCTATTTGCAACTGACTCAGCAGGCATAGGATTAACAGGTGCACCAGGTCTAATTTTCTGAAGACCTTCAACAATCAGCTTATCGCCGCTTTGTAGTCCCTCAGTCACTAACCAGTTAGCACCGACTGTACGGTCTGTTTTTAAAATACGAGGCTCAACTTTGTTATCTTTACTCACCACCATCGCAGTTGGCTCACCTTTAGTATTACGGCTTACACCACGTTGTGGAGCGAGGATAGCGTTGTTCTTAACGCCTTCAACAACAACAGCACGTACATACATTCCCGGTAATAACAATTTTTCAGGATTAGGAAATTCAGCACGAAGAGTGACAGAGCCTGTACTTGGGTCAACAGTCACTTCAGAGAACTTAAGTGTCCCTTTATGAGCATAAGTGGTGCCGTCTTCCATTTTTAGCTCAACTTTAGAATGCTGTGCGGCATCTTTATCAAGCTGACCTGTTGCAATTGCTTTTTTAAGACGGGTTAATTCACTGCTTGATTGCGTTAAATCCACAAAAATAGGATCAAGTTGTGTAATTGTCGCTAATGCCGTTGCTTGATTCGCACTGACAAGTGCACCCGCTGTAACATCTGACTTACCAATTTGACCGCTAATAGGTGCTAACACTTTGCTGTAGTTCAAATTAATTTCTGCAGTTTTTAATTGTGCTTGAGCTGTTAACAAATCTGCTTTAGCGCCTTTGTATGCCGCATCAGCTTCGTCATAATCTTGTTGACTCACTGCTTTTATATTTAACAGTTCTTTATAACGCTCTGATTTAGCTTTTGCATTTGCAATACTTGCTTCTGCTTTTGTGATTGCCGCTTTACTTGTTGCTACTTGCGCTTCAAACGTCGATGGGTCAATTTGATAAAGGGCTTGGCCTTTTTCAACCTCAGCACCTTCAACAAATAAACGCGATTGTATAATGCCGTTCACTTGCGGTCTTATTTCAGCGATACGAGACGCTGATACGCGACCAGGAAGTTCTTTTGTAAGTGTAAGTGGTTTGCTTTGCATCTCAATTACACCAACAGGAACCGCTTGAGCTGCCTGAGTCTGCCCTTGAGCCTGTTCTGATTGGCCGCAGCCTGATAAAAAAACAGCACCAGCAAGAGCTGACACTGCAAAAAATGGAATGCGAGAGCGCTGCATGTTTAAATCCTTAGTTTAGAGTGAACGATCATTCTAAACTAAAAAGCACGCAGATCAAGCGTCTTTAAACTAATTTACATTAAATAAAAAGCTTGCCTTAGAGCGTGTTTTTTGTGCAATAAATAATTACTATTCGCAGATTTGCGGTTATAACTGATAATTTTGATTATAAAATCGTTTTAAAACTATCAGTTAGAGGCCGTTGACTAATCGCCTAAGCAAATGCCCATTGCACGAGCACTTGTAATTAACGAATGTTCTGAAGGGATAACACGATATTCTGAAGTTGCTTCTTTTAAACTGATCGGTTTAATTTCACCGTCTTTACTAACAGGGATAAAACCAAATCGCCCCTGCTTAACTAGCTCGAATGCCTGCACACCAAACTCTGCTGCTAACACCCTATCAAACGCATTAGGTGTACCGCCGCGTTGAATATGACCTAACACGGTTACTCTGACATCAAGGTCAAGCGCAACTCGTATTTGTGAGGCAAGCTGCTCAGCAATACCACCAAGCACTGGGTTTTCGTAGCCAAATTCATTTGATTGTTTACTAACAACACCACCAGCAAGGGATTTTGCCCCTTCTGAAATGACAATATTGGCAAATCCATGGCCTTTATCAAAACGTGATGTTAGTTTGGCTTTAATCGCTCCAATATCGTAGGGAATTTCTGGGATAAGCGCCACTTCTGCACCAGCAGCAATAGCTGAATGCAAACAAATCCAACCAGCATCGCGACCCATTACTTCGGTAATAATCACTCGGTTATGGCTTTGCGCTGTTGGTATTAAGCGGTCTATCGCTTCTGTAGCAGTGTCGACGGCAGTCTGAAAACCGATTGTATAATCAGTACCATATAAATCATTATCAATGGTTTTTGGTACGCCTACGATATTTAAACCATGTTCAAACAAGTGCTGAGAGACTTTATGAGAACCGTCACCACCAATATTGATAACCGCATCAAAACCAAGCTCTGCTAGCTTCTCAATTAACTCCTTAGAACGGTCAACTAGTTGATGTTTACCATCAACATTTATAGGAAAGGCAATGGGGTTGCCCTTGTTCACCGTTTCCAATATTGTTCCACCACGAACATGAATGCCTGCAATCAGCTCATTTGTAAGGTGGACAATGTCGTTCGGTGTTTCTAATACCCCGCAGTAGGCTCTTCGGCTACCATATACTTGCCAGTTACCATCATGTTCAGCGGCTTTGACAACCGCTCGGATCACCCCATTGAGACCAGGGCAATCCCCTCCACTTGTTAATAGCAGTAATTTTTTCATACATTTTCCACTGACGCTAAAGCACTTTTTACAGGTTAGCTTATATTAGTAAGAAAAGTGTATGACCTAAATCAACTCAATAACAAAATCTATACAGACATTAAGTTAAAAAACTAAAAGGTCTTAATAGAAAATGCTAGGTTGCTTACAGCACACCCTGTTTGTGAATTATTAAGACGGTGATACTCTGTATTTTTATTTGCATTAAGAGCAAGTAAAAACTCATCTTGTTGCGCTACTGCTTGTTTTTCTTGTGTTAAGCAAATAGCTTGCAATAAAGAACGCAATTTTTCAGCTTCAAAAATATTTCCAAATCGCTGCATGGGTAGTGGTGGAATTTTGATTGTAGGTAGCGCCTTTTCTGTAGAACTTTTTGATAAAGTAAAATCATTATCCTTAACCTCAATGACAGCCCCCGTTGGCCAATAGTCTATTAGACCTTTATTTTCACCCTCTGACTGTATATGCGTTACACCACTTTGACCAATGACGGTCATTAAGCGAGTATCAGTAGAGTGGAGCATAACAAGCGCAGTTGCTTCATCAATTCCAAAGCCATTTCGCTGGCCTGTTGCATTTAAAATGCTCATTAGCCTAGGCATACGATTATTTTCACTAAATTGACTATCAACAGGGCCGTAATTGAATGTTCCGAGTCCGCCAATAGATGAGTAAATAAGTCCACCTGTTGCTTGCTCGTTCACACAACCCATACATGCTTGCTCTATGGGCTTGTCTCTCAGTGAAGTAATACCGTCACCACTAATTATACTAGGCACAGAACCGAATGTATTCCGGCCACCTGCTTGCAATAAGCTACTGACTCCAGTTGACATAATCACTGGACGAGATTGCAAATCATCAAACCAAGGCAGTTTATTGCCTTTGTTATCAAACAAAACTTGTTGCAGATTTGTTTGCTGTTCATCGTTAAAGATCACAGCCGTTGCCGACTGAATTTTTTCCCGCACAGTTTTTATACCAGCGTCACACAAAGCTTGTTCAGCTAATACCCTATCTGCGTAGACTTGTTCACGGTTATAAACATGCATTGTTGCTTGGCGAATATTTTTTAAATCAGCACATTGATTACGTGTAATAGCAAACGCTGAGGCTGGTGTTAACGCAAGCCACTCTGTTTTGATTCCTTTATTTTCAAAAAGCGACTCGTAAAAATCAGCTGAAGCATATGGGTCACGATCTGCTGCTGTTATAGCAAGCACTGTTGGTGTTTGACTCGAGACTTTTATACTTGCACCAACAAAGTCAACAATATCTGAGTTCGCCTGTTCTAGGTTAAGATCGTTAAAAACCTGCTCTTTTAGTCTATTCCCATTAGAATCGAGAACAGCTACTTCGAGCATATCCAAGATAAAGTTAAACTCATGGCTGCTAAGTTGACTCAAGCTTTCATTGTCAATATCACGCCACGCCCATAACAAAGCTGACTTTGTCACTGTCTCTGAATGACGTTTAGCCAACTTGCTGAGTACCTGAATTACGAGTTTACGGTGTGATTCGTTATTACTCGGCCATGCGTTTTCTAATTCTGTTAAAGCACGCTCTGTGATCTTAAATTGAGCAGCTTGTTTACCTTGTAGCTCGTTTTGGTTTGTACAGTGATGAGTTTTGGCGCTACTACATACATTAAGGGCACCACCAACCATTACTAAGGTTTGATTTTTTGATGATTGCGCAAAACTTGAAATCGATAATATTGATAAACAAGCTATGAATGTGGACAGAAAAATACGAGACAAGGTTTTAAAAAGAAACATAAAAAATCTTTTAGTATTAAAGGAGCTAAACCGCAGTATACAGATTTTTCATTACACTTAAAATAATGACGAAGGCGCTTACGCGCCTTCACTTTCAGTCACTCGTGAAACAATTAACTGTTCGATTTTCACGCCCTCAACATCAACTATTTCAAACTTGTATCCGGCAAAATTGATAAACTCTGCCCGCTTGGGTAAACGTTTCATGGTGTAAATCAAAAATCCTGCGACGGTTTCATAATGAGATTGCTCAGGAAACTCTTCAATCTCAAGGACCTTAGCGAGTTCAACTACGGGTGTAAGGCCATCCACCAGCCAAGAGGAGTTATCACGTTTAATAATGAGCTCTTCACCTTGATGAGTGATCAAGTCGCCCATAAACCCTTTCATTAAATCTTTAACAGTGACAATCCCCACCATTAGCGCATACTCATTTACTACAACCGCAAATGGTTCTGCTGCTTTTTTAAAGGTATTAAGTGCTTCTGAAAGACTCAAGGTTTCTGGTAAGTAGAAGACATCACGAGTAATTAGTTCGCTGTCAATTTCAGCGTTTTGCCCTTTGAGCACTTTACGAAGGATATCTTTAGACTCAACAGAGCCAATTAATTTATCTAAACTACCGTCACAGACTAAAAAGTGATTATGTGGATGCTCAATAATTTTTGTAGCAACCTCTTGTGCATCTGCTCTAACATCAAAATAAACAATCTGATCCCTTGGTGTCATCACACTGGATAAAAAGCGCGCTTCTAAATCAAACACATTACCAATCAATTGATATTCTTGCTGCTGAAGACTGCCATATTCAGCACCCGCTTCCATCATCGCAACAATATCTTCGGTAGTAACAATATCCTCACGTTCAGCAGGCACCTTAAAGGCACGCAAGATAACATTCGTTGTACCATTAAAAAACATAACAAACGGCGTTAAAGCAAATGTGACCCAACGCATAATTGACACAACTCTGACAGCGACAGCTTCAGGCATAATCATCGCTAAACGTTTTGGTAATAAATCAGCAAATAAAATAAATAAAGAAGTAATACTTAAAAACGAAATCAAAAAACTAATTTGACTAAGCAAAGGACCTTGGTAAATCATCACAAGGACTTGCTCAATATAAGGTGACAATGCCTGCTCACCGACAATACCACCAAGAATTGCAATCGCGTTCAAAGAAATTTGAATCATTGCAAAAAATGCCCCTGGGTTTTCCTGCAAAGCGAGAACCGCTTGGGCTTTGTTATTCCCTTCATCAACCATGACTCGTAATTTAATTTTCCGTGAAGCTGCAATGGCAATTTCGCTCATCGCAAATAATGCACTTATGAAAATTAAGAAAACAATAACGAGCAGATCACTCATTTTAAAACTCCTAAAAAAACAGGCGCATTGAATTTTTCAATGCATAATACTTTTTGCACGTTTTCACGCTGAGTAACCTGATCAAACTGGCCTACATTTAAAATGTTTAACACTAGAAAATCGGTTATTTGGGTTAGCAAAACTGTTCAAAAAGCAGCTGATTATAGCTAGTTTACTATAATCAACAAGCCTATTTTGCTTGGTTCGATGAAAAGGCGTTAGTTAATTTTTCTAAGGTGGTGATTTCAAGATTTTTATTACAAGCAAAGTACAAATCTTGATAATCGGTAGGAATTTTATAAATAGCTTTTAGCAATGAAAGGGTTTTATCTTTTTTAAGCTCATAATTGAATTGTTCATCGCTAAGCACAACCATATCAATGCTAGAGCGGCGGCTTTTGAGAACATCATAAATGTTCTCAAAGCTATCTAGCAAAATAAGCTGATTTTGTTCATTAAAACCGCGTTCAGACAAATATACGTGGCTGTAGTTGTCTTTTAAGACTGCTATTCGGTATTTTTTTGCTTGCTCTAGGTTTTCAATTTTAACCTGCTGTGACTTAAAACTATAAAAAGAAGCTGTGAAATTACCTAGCTTTGCAACCCAGCTAAACTTATCTTCTCTGCTTGGTAATCTAGCAATGGAGAATATACACGTTTTTTCATCTCGTAAGGCGGCATTATATGATATGGGCCATGCATTTACTGATAACGTATACTCAACACCACTTTTCTTTAAAGCGTTAGTTACTTCTTCAACCACAGTCCCTACAAGAACACCTTGCGCATTCTGATATTGAAAACTAGGAAGATTTTCTGTCACAACGGTGATTGCTGCAAAGCAAGGTTGCAACAACATAGCAAGTGATAGAACAATAGGTTTGAGCATAAATTGACTATACCAAAAAGTTATAATTATTTTTTATATAAATATAGTCTGAAGTGTAAGATTTGGAAATAAAATTTAAAGTACCCAATGATAGGTGAAAGGCAAACTACGCCTTTCACCTAAACCCGTTACTTATTTATGGCGTTAATTAAGAAAGCTGAAATCTTTGCCCCTTCACGAAGCGTCGTCTCAGAACTTGTTTGGCCAATTAAAGAGCTATCTGTGAATGGCGCTATTTCCATCATATCCGCCCCCGTGATCGGAAACTCATCAGCAATAGCAACTAAGATATCAAGTGCATGCTGCGGCGTTAGTCCGCCGGCTTCAGGCGTGCCGGTGGCTGAGGCAAAGCTTTCATCTAATGCGTCAATATCAAAGCTAACATACAGCTCATCAATGTTATCGGCTTTAAGTTGTGCAATTACTTCATCAGCGACAGCTTGCGCGCCGCGTTCTAAGATTTCATGGGCCCAATGCTGTTTAACACCAAACGTTGATTCCCAATGCTCTTTCGGTTTACCACTCGAACGAATACCAAACTGAATTAGATTACGCGGTGAAGGTAAATACTCAAGAATATGCGTACACCATGAGCCAAAACATAAATCAATACCTAAACGCTCAACTAATAAGTCAGTATGAGCATCAAAGTGAATGATTGCCGTGCGTTTTCCTGCATCACGTTTTGCCTTTAAATATGCTTTTGTTAGCGGGTAACTAATTGAATGGTCACCGCCAATACCGAAAATTCCTTTGTCTGGGTAGTTAGCGTAAAAACCATCACACACATCTTCTGTAATCGACAAAGGTGATACGTGGTATTCACTGTTTTCGTCTGCGTACAGCGCCTTTTGACAGTTAGTGATTGTCGCATCGTTTAAATATTTATCGTGTAGTAAATGAGGGATCACACGAACATCACCTAAATCAAAGGCGCGTGCTTGTGGCTGTTGGTCGATTAAGGTTGAACGTAAGAATAACGGGCCCCAGTTGGCGCCTCGTAAAATACCACCACCACAATCAGAGCTAATACCCAAAATAACGGCTTTGTGCTCAGAATCAGTCAGTGTTTCAAGTGACTCCTTCCAAAGCACATCAACGTTATCAGTTTGCCCATAAAGCTTTGTACGTAATGCATCTTTTCGTTCCTTTGCCGTATTAACGGTAAAAACACCATCACCTGGTGGACATAAACACTGGCTTAATTTTTCATGGAACGCTTTTTGTGTGTTACTCATTTTCACTCCGCTGGTAAGTATCTGCATATTCATGCGTAATTTAAAAAATTACACTCTCCTCTACTTTTGATTATGTTCAACTCAATCAAAGGTAAAAGATAATAAAACTTGAAAAAACAAACAATTGATATAATTGAAGTTCTTTTTCAAAACAGAAGGATTTTGCTGGCTTATCTCGAGCATAAGCACCTTGCTTTTGGCAGATATAACATGGGGAATTTTAAAGTCAAACTTTGCAGCAACCCTTTAAGTTGCTGCGTTAAATTAATATTCAATCAGAGTGAATACTCATTATTCGTAGCCTCTTGGCTTTTTGGTTTTGATGACGGCAATGTAGGCGTGCCAGCTTGCATAACTAAGTAATGGCATGATTACAATAAAGCCAGCCGTACCCGTTATAAAACCAACGAACACTAAACACAAAATTAATGCAGCCCAGACAATCATGGCGCCTACATTGTTTTTTACTGCATTAATAGAAGATATAACCGCAGTCATGATATCTACACGACGCTCCATCATTATTTGAGGCGCGAATGCTGAAATGGCGAAAACAGTGACTAGGAGTATTCCACCGACAATACTACCCAATGTTAAAAAAGCAGATAACTGTTCAAAGCTAGGATTAACCACATTAGGGTATAAAGCATGAATAAGCGCTGCCAATCGCATCCACACTATCATGATCACCATGAGTAAAACGGCAAACCCCCACTCCCCAGCGGGATTCCTGAACATTGATTTTAAGCTGTGCAGTAGTGTTGGCTTATGGCCTTTTTCTAGCTCCCACGCAACGTCATACAGGCCAGCAGCAAATGCAGGTCCAACTAATGCAAAACCAACCACGGCAGGTAAAATAACCAAATGCGTGTCGAACCTGTATACAAAAAACATAATCGCGGCAGGTATTAGGGTAAAAACTAACCCATAAACTAAACTGAGTATCGGTGCATTTGCGATGTCTTTAAACGCCAACGCCAACCAGTGAAAGGGGGCCATCGTAGAAATTTGAGTGCTTTGTAAACAACGAGCAAATTGTTGATGTTTACTCATAGAAGATGAAGCAGGCATAGTATATCCTCATTTATCATTATCTATTAAGGTTTAGGTTATCTGCTCGATTCTTGCAACAATGGCATTTCAGGACATCTGTCCTGTACATTCGCAGCAGATATATAAAGTATTACGCTTTAGCTAAAAATAAGGTTCAAAAATGGAAAAGGTATTTCACTTAGGACTAACACGTGACGACTTAAAAGGTGCAACTCTTGCAATTGTGCCTGGGGATCCAGATCGTTCTGCACGTATTTCTTCTCTTTTAGATGATCCTGAATGTCTTGCAAAAACCCGTGAATTTCATGTCTATCGTGGTGTCTTAAATGGTCACAATATAGTTGTGTGTTCTACTGGTATTGGTGGTCCATCTACATCGATAGCCGTTGAAGAACTAGCACAACTTGGTATTAATACCTTTTTACGAATTGGTACCACTGGCGCTATTCAACCGCATATAAATGAAGGTGATATTCTAATTAGCCAAGCATCTGTTCGTTTAGATGGTGCAAGCCAACATTTTGCTCCACTTAGCTACCCTGCTGCATCAGACTTTTTTGCAACACAAGCAATGGTCAATGCCTGTAATGAGTTAGGTATTCAATTTCACATTGGCATTACTGCGTCTAGTGACACCTTTTACCCGGGACAAGAACGCTATGATACTCATTCGGGTTATGTGCCTCGCGCTTTTCAAGGTAGTTGTGAAGAATGGCAAAAACTGGGTGTAATGAACTATGAAATGGAATCAGCGACCTTATTCACTATGTGTGCTGCTTTAGGATTACGTGCAGCCTGTGTAGCTGGGGTGCTTGTTAACCGTACTAAACAAGAAATTCCTAATGTAGACCACGGCGAGATTGAAAGAAAATCAGTCGCCGTAGTTATTGAAGCTGCAAAACAATTACTCGGATAAAGCAGCAATAATATGTTCAAATGCTGGTGAGAAATCAAAACTCGCCAGCACGCTTTTAGTCACCTCTAATTGATTCTCTACACCTTGTGTTTCGAGCAAACTAATCGACTCCACATTTTCACCAGTAAACGCGACCCCAGCCAAGTAAAGTTGGCTTAATGCACTTTGTAAAGGTGAAAGGCTTGGGCTATATGCTGCATTCTCTGCATAGCCGCCATAAAAATCTCCATGCTGATAGGTAGCGATCTTCACGGCACTGTAATTGCCTGTATAAGGCACATAAGAATTTAATGCGGTGATAACTAATTTTTGCTCAATGCTATCTACATCAACAAAGCTAAGTGATTGACTGGTGTTAGATAATAAGCTGACCTTGTTACCTAAATCTTTTGGACCAAATGCATTGGGGAGGAGCTCGCGTAGTGTAAAATCATGCTCTGGAAGATGAATGTCCAGTGTGTCTGCGGTGTTTAGTTCATTCATAAATTGGCGGCAATAACCACACGGAGCGTCACTTATCGCTATTTTTACTATACTTGATGCACCATTTAACCACGCATTATTTATCGCCGATTGTTCTGCATGAACAACTAAGCTTAGCGCTTGATGGGAAAACTCAACGTTTGCGCCAAAATAAAATTGCCTGTCACCTTGTTCTGTAATTCCAAGGGCAACTGCGCCTACATAAAATTTAGAGATAGGTGCAACAGAAAATAGGCTAGCGACTGGCACGCATGCTTTTAAAAGCTCTAATTCGGTAACTTGGTGCTCATTGCAAAGCTGGATTATGTCACTGTGGGATAAAATACCGCGCTTAGTTTTAAGTTCAGTGAAAAGTGTATCTTGTTGTTGTTCAGAAAAGCTAAATGGCGCTTGTTTTTGCTCTGTTTGACTATGTTTTCTATTACTTGCTGTCATAACAAATTATATTTATTAATTGGCTATACAGTGTAAAAGGTTACATCATGAAATACTAGGTTTTCATCGTCATTATAAAACTAAAACAAGCCTCATATATCAGTAATTAAAGTCAATTTATTGCGCGACCAACCAAGTTTTGGCCTTTTGAAAACACTCAAAGTTTTCAGCATGTAAGTTATAACGCTTCGCCTTTTGAACAAACAAATCATGCATGAAACCATCAAAACTTACCACGATTGCTACACATGCTTTTTTTAATGAATGAGCAATTACTGGCATAATATTGAATAACTCAGCAGGAGCAAAGTTATGAGTTAACTCTGACACATCAACTAAAATTTTATCTGAGCCATATAATAACGAGTATTGATGCGCTATTTGGTAAAAATTAATCACATCCTGTGCACTTGCAGTCCCTCTTAACGTCATCATTACTAATGACGTCGTTGTATCATAAGTGATACAAGTAGACACGTTCGACATAAACTAACTCGGGAAAAAGACTATATAAAAGCTTAAGCGATGGGGGGCAAAAGCCGAGCCATTCTAGTGCGATCTTCTAACGAGTCAATAGCCTAAGCCCAAATAGGTCTGACCAGATATAAAAACCATACTTTATAGCTATCTAGTGTTAGGCCATTTGTAACGGCTTTTAACAGTTAACTTACTTTTACAATAACTAAGGATTTTCCCAGATAAGAATAAGCTTTTTCAGATAACGCTCAGTTTAAATACAATTTAAAGTACTCACCTCAAATTATGCTGTGCATCGACTATCCTCGCCTGAGGCTTTGGTTTTTACTGTTAACCGGAATAATACGTTATGAGTGCTCGTATCTTCTTTTTTATAAGCCTACTCTTTTTGGCAGGCTTAAATACAGTGGAAGCTGAAACAATTTCTAATTCTGAATTTGATAAACTCCGCGAGTCAATTCGACAAAGCTATGCTCGCTCCCCTATAGAAGGTCTTGAACGTGTAAACTTTTTGCTCGATAGCCAATCTTTCACGCTTGAACAAAGCATCATGGTTACTAATTACAAAGCTTGGTTTTTACTAGAGGTTGATGAATTAGAACAGGCAATGAAAACCATTGTTGAATATAAAAGTATGGTTGCACACTCAGAAGAAAAAAGCTTGATGTATGGGTACTTCAATATATCAGGCGGTATTTATGCGCGATTAGGGCTATACAATGAGGCATTAAATTACTATCGAGATGCCATGCCATTTGCTAAATCAAGAGATGAACGCCTTGTTTATCAAACAGAAAACAATATTGCTAGCATCTACTTAAAATTAGAACGTTTCGATGAAGCATTAACAACATTTGAGAATTATAAACACTATGCGCAAGCAAATAATCAGCACCTCAATGAATCGTTTGCGATAAATAATATAGCAGCCTCTCTCATAGGCCTTAAAAACTATCCCGAAGCGCTAAATATATTGGAACAAGCCATTACCCTGCAAAAGCGACACAATTTTACAAATCATTTAGCTACAAGTTTAGTCCAAAAAGGCAAAGTGCTTCGTTTAACTAATCAATTGTCTGAGTCCGAGGCAATACTTACTCAGGCTATCGAGATAATTAATAGAGAAAAAATCGATAACGAATACATGGATGCCATTTTATGTTTAGCTGCCACCTATAACGCTCAAAATAATACGAAAAAGGCCATTGAATTACTCACATCAATAAGTTCAAAACACGGTAAGTATGTCGACTTTAAAACCAAATTAGATATTGCTAAGTTTTCTTCTCATTTGTATGAAAAACAAGGCAACTTGGAAAACGCGTTATCTAGTTACAAACAATATAATGAAATTAATACTGCCGTATTAACACGCCAAGCCAGTGTAAATATTGCTAAAGCACTAGCCGAAGCTGACTTAGCAGCCAAAGAGGTAAGAATTTCAGAACTTACCAAAGCGGAGCAAATCAAGGCAACTAAAGCAAAAGCGTTTAAAGAGCTGACAATCGCTATATCGATATGCCTTATTGTTATCTTATTTGGCTCTTTTGCTGCAATTCATAGTATTGATAATAAAAATAAAAAGCTAGCCAATGCACTAAAACAACTTCATGATACCCAAAAGCACTTAATCGAAATTGAAAAAATAGCGTCTCTTACGGCTTTGGTTTCAGGTATGGCGCACCAATTAAATACGCCTATCGGCACAATTGTCACTGCCAGCTCTTTAATTGATGAATATTTGCTATCAATCTCAGAAAAGTTCAAGGCTCAGCAGCTTACCAGTAAGTGTTTTCACCAATTCATTACTAACACAGCCAGCGCAAAAGAATTGGTCATAAGTAATATTAATCGTCTTGCAAGTATTGTCGAAGAGTTTAAAGCACTCAATGTGTCGATTGCTCTTGATAAACCACCCGTTGAAATTTCACTGCCTGATTATTTGAAGCAACAACTCTCTTTTTTAGACAATTATTTAGGTAAGCAAATCTCATACTCTGTTACAGGTAGTAAAGTATCCATTGTTTCGCACCCCTCTATCATCACAGACGTACTTAAAACCTTGGTAATAAACAGTTATGAACATGGTTTTAAAAATCAGGACAACGGCAGTGTTAATATGCACCTAGTTGAGCATGGAGACTACGTAGATATTGTCTATCAAGATAATGGCGTGGGTATTAAAGATGAGATTTTGTCAGAAATATTTACACCTTTTTACACCACAAACTTAGGTGAGCAACACTTAGGTTTAGGCTTGAATGTGGTATTCAACGCTGTTCAATATAACTTAAAAGGTGAGATATGCGCCGAGTCATGTGAACACGGCGCACGATTTATTATTACTCTGCCTCTAGATATTCGTTTAGTTACAAACAATCAAGAGGCATTTGATTAGCCAGTATTACGCATACCCGCTGCGATGCCTGTCATGGTGATCATCAAGGCATTGTCGATATCACCCTCAGAGCTTTCATCTGCTTCACGTGAACGGCGCAACAACTCAACTTGTAGTAAGTTAAGCGGATCGGTATACGGATTACGAAGCGCAATAGACTCTTTAATCCAAGGTTGATCTGCCAGTAAGCTTTTTTGTGGGCTGAGTGACTGTACAAGTTCAATCGCTTCACTTAACTCTTGGCGAAGTTTTACACCAAGTGGTCGATATTGCTCAGTGACTAATGCATCGTCATAATGCGCACTTAACCAACTATCGGCTTTACTAAATACCATTTCAAGCATCTCTAAACGAGCACGGAAGAAAGGCCACTGTAAACTCATTTCATGAAGTGTTTCAATCCCATACTTATCAAGCGCAGCCTTAAGCCCTGTTAATGCCCCAAGCCATGCAGGCAGCATCAATCGGTTTTGACTCCAAGCAAATATCCAAGGAATTGCACGTAGGCTTTCCACGCCACCATTAGGATTTCGCTTCGCAGGACGAGAACCCAGTGGTAGTTTAGAGAGCTCTTGCTCTGGGGTTGCCATTCTAAAGTAAGGTACAAAGTTTTCATCATGGCGGACAACTGCACGGTAATGCTCACATGACTCATTACTGATAAGCTTCATAACATCACGCCACTCGCTTTTAGGCTCTGGTGGTGGCAATAAGTTACTTTCAAGCACTGCTCCGGCATAAATGTTTAAGCTTTGTAGTGCAACAGCTGGTAAACCAAACTTAAAGCGGATCATCTCACCTTGCTCAGTTACGCGCAAACCACCTTTTAAAGAACCCGGCGGTTGTGAACGCAATGCTTGTGCGGCAGGTGCACCACCACGACCAACAGTACCACCGCGACCGTGGAATAAAACAAGCTCAATACCACGTTGTTCAGCTAATTGAACGAGCTTATCCATTGCTTCATATTGTGCCCAGCCTGCGGCCATCATACCGGCATCTTTTGCCGAGTCAGAATAACCAATCATAACATTTTGCTGATTTTGAATATGACCACGGTACCAAGTGTTATCCAACAGGCATTCAATTACATCTTTACCTGCATTTAAATCATCAAGCGTTTCAAAAAGTGGGGCAACAGGCAAATTGAACGTACAACCGCTCTCTTTAAGCAATAATTGCACAGCTAATACATCAGATGCTGTTCGAGCCATTGATATTATATAAAGACCAAATGTCTGTGAATCCTGAGCAGCAATAACATCAAAGGTATCAAGAACCTCTTTCACTTCTGGGCTTGGTTGCCAATGTTTCGGAATAAGCGGCCTACGAGAGTTAAGCTCTGCAAGTAAGAAGGCTTGCTTGTCATCTTCTTGCCACTGGTGATAATCACCTAAACCTAAATAACGTGTTAATTCAGAAAACACATCACTATGGCGAGATGAGTCTTGGCGAACATCAAGCTTAGCGAGTCGCAGGCCAAAGCTGTTTACGCGGCGTAAAACATCTAATAGCAAACCATCTGCGACAACTTTCATATTGTTTTTAAGCAATGAGCGATAACAAACATCTATCGGTTGCTTAATTTGTGCTATGTCAGTGATCAAGTCTTGTGCATCAGTGCGCTTTTGTTTGATCTTTGCCCCCAAGTGGGCAACCGTTTCAACAATTTGATTTCTTAGGTTTTTAAGAACAGCACGGTAAGGTTCAAATTCTTGTCCTGCAAGTGCTATTAGCTCATCACTGGCTTCTGACATTGATAACTCATTACTGAGTGTTTCAATGTCGCGGGAATATAAATCAAGTGCCATCCAGCGGCCATGATCAAGCACTTGCTGAGTCACTTCGGCAGTTACAAATGGGTTACCATCACGGTCACCGCCCATCCAAGAAGTAAACTCAATGGGGCTATAATCAATAGGTAGCTCTAGATTTAGTTGAGATTTAACATCTTGACTAAACTCGCGTAAAAAACGCGGCACAGCATGCCAAAGGCTATTTTCAATAACTGCGAAACCCCATTTAGCTTCATCAATTGGCGTTGGTCGTGAGCGACGAATATCATCGGTATGCCATGCTTGGCTTATTAGCTGTTCTATGCGATTTAAAAGCTCATCACGTTCGGTTGGTAAATTATCTTTGCGCTCAAGCGTCGCTAAGCAATCACTTAATTCAACGTGTTTATTGATCATAGTACGACGTGTCACTTCTGTTGGGTGAGCTGTCAGTACAAGGTTTATGTGGAGTTTTGAGAGAGTTTGCGCAAGGTTATTAGGGTCAACCTGCCCTTGTTTTGCCGCTGATGCTAACGCTTTTAATGTTTGAGTGAGAGGGTTTAGTTGGCAAAAACCAACGTCATTAAAGCGCGATACTGTATGAAATTGTTCAGCAACATTAGCAAGATTCAAAAAATGATTAAATGAGCGTGCAACCGGTAATAGTTCTTCATCTGTGAGAGCGTGTAGTACATCGATAAGTGCTTGCCTATCAGCTTCGTTACCACTACGTGACGATTTAGATAAAGCGCGAATCTCTTCTACCTTATCTAAAATGGCTTGACCCTGAGCATCTTTAATAGTTTGACCCAGCATTTGTCCAAGCATACTAACATTACCGCGAAGTGCAGCGTATTGTTCACTCATTCTCATACTCCTTTCTTTAACTAAGTTGAAAGTACTTACTGCACAGTATTTAAGCTTGCAAAAATGCCGCTAAATACTGATCCTTTTTATTAATATCATTGTCAGCGTTAATTTAATAGATCGAATTTTCTAACAAACTCGTAAAAAAGAATAACCAATATCTCAACATAAAAGTGTAATAAATACGCAGCTTGGTTAAGTGTTGCACTTTGCAATACAGTTAATTGGTAAAATGGACTTACCAATTAAAACGGTAAAATCCCCATGTGTTAAGGCATCCTTGATGTCCGCATGGTCAACTTTTTACCTTTCACTTATTCTGTGCTTTAGCTTTGCCCTATGAGAAAAGGAGCTGCTGTCACTTTATTAGTGGCTGATAGTTTGTACGAAATTTTTTTCAAATATTTTTAAAACAGGTCAAAAATGCAACTATATATTCTTTGTGGAGCAAGTAGTGAGATTGCAAAAGCCTACTTCACAACACTCAATAAACATTTATCGTCATGTCTAATAGTGACAATTAGTCGACAACCTCAACCTTTGATTGATAGCTCAAATGTAAAGCACAGCAATAAACACCTTCATTTTGAAACAGATTACAGCGAAGCTAGCTTATCGGCGATAGCAAAAACCCTCACAGAACAACAGGCCTCTTTGAGTGAATTAGTTATTTTTAATGGGATTTTGCATGATCTAAACAACCAACCGGAACGTAAACTTGAACAAATTTCTGACACGCATTTCATTAATAGTATGCAAACAAACGCGCTACTGCCAATTCGCTGCGTAACGGCCTTTTCTAGATTATTAGATACAAAAACTAAAAGCGTTATCTGTGCACTGAGTGCCCGTGTAGGCAGTATCAATGATAATAATTTAGGGGGTTGGTACAGTTACAGAGCATCAAAGGCTGCATTAAATATGTTATTTAAATCAGCAGCAATTGAGCTTAACCGTCGTTACAAACAAAATCGTTGTGTGCTTTTCCATCCAGGTACAACGGACACACCACTATCAAAGCCTTTTCAGGGAAATGTGCCCGAAGGAAAGCTCTTTACTCCTTCGTTTGTATCGGAACAGCTATTTAAATTTCTTTCAGACACTCGCTTTTTAGCTAATTTTGACAACCCTGCTTATTTTGATTGGCAGGGACAACCCATAGATTGGTAATAAGGAACTTCATGCATTTAACAAAACAAGCAATTGCAAACCTTGATAACCGTTATCGCGCTCATTTAATCAATAGTTTATCAGGGTTCAAAAGCGCTAATTTGATAGGTACTCAAAATTGCCATAATCAAACAAACCTCGCTATCGTCAGCTCAGTATTTCATTTAGGCGCGCATCCTCCGCTAGTGGGTATGATAATTCGCCCTCATTCTGTACCGCGACACACCCTTGAAAATATTCTTTCAACGGGTTGTTACACCATTAATCAGGTTAATAAAGATATTTATCATCAAGCACACCAAACATCTGCACGTTATGATAAAGAAGAGTCTGAGTTTGATGCTACAGGGCTAGAAACACAGTATTTGAATGATTTTTTAGCGCCTTTTGTTGCAAACAGTCGGTTAAAATATGCTGTTACCTTAAAAGAACATCACCACCTAGCTATTAACGGAACTGAGCTGATTATAGGTGAAATAACTGACGTACACTTAGATGAAAATTGCCTAGCTGAAGACGGCTTTATTGATATTGAAGCCATTGATACAGTCGCAGTTAGCGGGCTCGATAGTTACCATGTAACTAAACGTTTAGCCCGCTTAGCTTACGCTAAAAAGTAATCACTAGATTATAAATGGCTTAGGCGCATGGGTTAACATCTCAAAGCCAGATTCGGTGACAACTATGTCATCTTCTAAGCGCACACCACCATAGCCTGGTATATAAATGCCAGGCTCAATGGTGATCACATTGCCAACCTCAAGCTTGTAGTCCGTCAGTGTATTGATAAATGGCACTTCATGTAAAAATAGCCCTAAACCATGACCTAAGCCTTTACCCGCATATTCGCCAAAGCCCTCATCAGCAATCACCCTGTTTGATATAGCATTTAAATCTAAACAATTAATGCCTGGTTTAACCATTTCAAGTGCCGCATTTTGTGCATCAAGCACCGTGTTATAAATACGGGTTTGTTTTTCTGATGCTTCGCCAATAATGTAACTGCGTGTCATATCAGAGCGATAGCCATTCACAACCGCGCCAAAATCAAGCGTTACAAAGTCACCTTGTTTTAAAACCTGATCTGATGGATTACCGTGGGGCAAGGCTGAGCGCTCAGCAAACAGCATAATGGTTGCAAACGACATTCCTTCTGAACCTAGCTTTTGCATTCTAAATTCAAGCTCTAAGGCCAAGTCTCGTTCAGTCACACCTGGTTTAAAATAAGGTAACGTTTGTGCTAGTGCTTCATCAGCGATGGCTGCAGCCGCTTTGATTTGCGTAACTTCCCAGTTGTCTTTAACGCGTCTTAGTTTTTCTATTAAACCGTTTACAGCTGTTAAAGTGTGGCCGTTTAGCTCATCTGCCACACCTTGCCAAATCGCTACTGTGACATAACTTGCATCAAATGCGACATGACTGTTTGGTTTAAGGTGCCTATTAATACAATGACCAAGGGTTTCGTTGTCTCTGTCTCGACAAACAACTTCAAAACCCGTTGTTTCTGCGATTGCACGTTGATGGTAACGATAATCTGTGATCAGCACGCACGCGTTTTGAGTGATTAATGCATAAGCGGCATTACCACTAAAGCCACTTAAGTAACGAATATTTTCATGACCTAGAACTAACATGGCGCTGTAATCGTGTTGTGCTAGCAAGGCTTTAAATTCAGCTTGTCTTTTTAAGTAATTAACTTGCATTGTCGCTCCTTATTTTTTGTGCATGCTAACAGTAATAACCATAAATACGAATATAATGCGATTAGTCGCAGTGAGTTTGCATCAAGTGTTTACTCAAGCCACAATGCACAAAAAACCAAGGAGTACACGATGACAACATACGGTATTGGCACACAAACGCCAGAGCAGGCGCTTGACTCTTTGTCAGATATGACAACAGATTTAACCCCTATTCAAAATGACGAATTTCATGCACGTATCGCAAAAGCACAAGCGTATATGCAAGCAAATAATATTGATGCAATTTATTTAAATGCAGGCACTAACCTAGCCTACTTTACCGGTATGCGTTGGTACGCAAGTGAGCGTTTAGTAGGTGCTATTTTACCCGCCAAAGGTGACGTGCAATACATAGCGCCGTTTTTTGAAATCGGCAGCTTAAACGATTTCATGGTGATTGATGGCCCAATTCGTGGCTGGCAAGAACACGAAAACCCATACCAACTGTGTGTTGAAGTACTTTCAGAAATGGGTATTAGCAAAGATGGCACCCTTGGTATTGATGAAAGCGCACAGTTTTTCATCTACGACGGCATTAATAAAGCGAACAGCGATTACACCATTATTAACGCGCAGTGCATAACTGCTCATTGCCGCATGCATAAATCGGCAAATGAACTTGCCTTAATGCAGCGTGCTATGGATATGACTTTAGAGGTACACAAAGCAACGGCAAGTATGCTTTATGAAGGCATTACCACCACTGAAGTTGAAGCCTTTATTAAAAAAGCGCACCAAAAGGTCGGTGCACCAGGTAACTATTTTTGTATTGTGCTATTTGGTGTTGCGTCATCTTTCCCGCATGGCGTTAAAAACCCGCAAACCCTTAAAAAAGGTGATGTGGTACTTATTGATACTGGCTGTAAAGTACATGATTACCTCTCTGACATTACCCGTACGTATGTATTTGGAGAAGCCACCGAACGTCAGCGTATGTTTTGGCAACACGAGAAAAACGCTCAACTTGCTGCTTTTGCTGCAGCAAAAATTGGTGAACCATGTGGTAAAGTCGATGATGCGGCAAGACAGTACCTAGCCGAAAATGGCATGGGGCCAGAGTATCAAACACCAGGCTGCCCACATAGAACAGGCCATGGCATTGGTTTAGACATTCATGAATGGCCATACCTGGTCGGTGGAAACCCTACCCCACTCGCTGCAGGCATGTGTTTTAGTAATGAGCCTATGCTTGTAATACCTGATGAGTTTGGTATTCGCTTAGAAGATCACTTTTATATGACAGACGAAGGTCCGCGTTGGTTTACCGAGCCTGCTCATAGCATCGATGACCCATTTGGTTTAGCTAAGTAAAATTAAAATACTTTGAAAAGGCCAGTGTTCTGGCCTTTTTTGTATCTGAATTATTACAATCTTTAACAGTGTGGACATTTTAGAGACAACCTACCCGCTTTTATTGTGTTATGATTTTAAGAATTTAACCTAAATACCACACATAATTACGGAGAATAAATGGGTTTACGTTTTAAAGTCCCGCATACACTTATCTTACTGCTAAGTATGATGGTCATTGCACTTATTGCTACTTGGCTAGTACCACAAGGTTTTTTCACCACAACACTCAGTGAATCTGGTCGCGAAATGGTCGTTGCTGGCACCTATCAAACAGTTGAAGAACGCCATTACTTAACCCCCTGGGATTTATTACAAGCCATCCCCCGCGCGTTTGCTGCTGCTCAGGATGTTATTTTCTTTGTGTTAATTGTTGGCGGCGTCTTAGCTGTTGCACGTGCCACAGGTACAGTCGATGCACTTATTGGTAGACTTTTAGAGCGCCACGGCAAAAAGCCACAACGATTAATCTTTATGGTGGTATTTTGCTTTGCTTTAGCATCAAGCAGTATTGGTACCGCTGGTGAATACATTCCCTTTGTTATTATTCTCATCGCGCTTTGTAAAGCAATGCGGCTAGACGCAATGACCGCTGTAGGTATGATAGTCGCAGGTTATGGTATTGGTTATGGTGTATCGGCATTTAACCCATTTACCGTATTAATCGCACAGCAAATTGCAGGTATCCCTGTTTACTCTGGGTTGTGGCTACGTTTAGCTATATTTATTCCATTTGTACTCATTGGTTTTCATCATGTTTGGCAATACACCAAAAAGGTAGCGAACGATCCCTCTAAATCAATGATGATTGGCGTACCTTGCCCACTTGAAAATCAAACAGCAACCAGTTACCCAGCACTTGCCCTACGCCATAAACTTATTTTAGGCAGCTTTATTATTACCCTTGCAATTGCAGTATGGGGCATCGCAACTAAGGGCTGGTATTTATACGAGCTAGGTGGTGTTTTTATTGCTTGGGGTGTGGTTGTCGCCATTTTAGGCAAACTCTCTGCTGATGAAGCAGCAAACAAATTTATAGAGGGCGTGTCTGATCTTGTTACAACCGCAGTCTTAATCGGTGTAGCACGCGGTATCGCACTTATTTTAGAAGACGGCCAAATCCTCCATAGCTTGGTACATGGCATGTCGTTACCGCTATCTTATGTATCAGCAGAAATATCAGCAATTGGCATGTTGGTTATTCAAACCCTGCTTAATACCTTTATTCCTTCAGGTTCAGGGCAAGCTTATGTCACCATGCCACTAATGGCCCCGCTAGGTGATTTAGTGGGTGTACCAAGACAAGTAGCCGTGCTTGCATATCAATTTGGTGATGGCTTTTCAAATATGATCATTCCTACCAATGCTGTACTTATGGGTATTTTAGGGATGGCAGGTGTGCCTTACGGGCATTGGTTTAGGTTCTGCTTACCACTGTTGATTAAACTAATGGTCGCAGCATCCATTGTATTAGTATTAGCTGTAATGTTTGGCTATGGCTTAGATGTGCAGCCCACACTAAATTAACTTAGTTGATTTTAAAAAGCGCCTAAGGCGCTTTTTTAATGTATATAAACTAATTTTTAGAATACATTTTAGATAGAAATGCGTTGGAGCTGAAGGACGGCTCTGTGACAAAACCAGAACATTAGGCGTAACTTAATTCTGCCCCATTCCGAGCTAACGTAAATACTCTAATGGCGGTTATGAGCGATAAATGGACGTTAAACCTCTTCTATTAAAGCTGATTGTATATCCAGCAGAAGCATTTTTCCCCTATATTCAGGAAAATGAGCAATTTGCGCATTTTTATCTGGCTCAAAAGTTAACAACATATATTTTAATTACGCTGGCAACGAGTTATCAACTTTGTTAAAACTAACCCATTCAGAAAGTGCGCGATTGCAAATCAGAAATGTGCGCGATTTGCGCACTATTAAATTGTTAGGCATATTGTGGAGTTTAGAGTGAGTAATAAAAAAATCGTTTTTGTTGTAGGGCATGAGAACTGGGGAAAATCAAAGACTCTCAAAGCTTTGACAGATAATAATAGATATATTAAAAATTATAAACTCGGCGGGCATGACTGGTTTATTCGTCGTATGTCAAATGATGATCAACCCGATGGCTACTATAACTTTATGGATAGCTTGACTAAGTCCTACCTTATCGCAGCTTTTTGTCCAAACTTCGATGATGATCGTTATGAAATAACAGTTAATCTCTTGAGCGAGTTGAAGAGAAAGGGATATGAGCTTTATTTCTGGGTGTTAAAAACGCAGTTTTCTTCTGGTGATAAAATGCCTAGTAACTATATCGATAAGCTAAGAGATTTTGGGACTGTCGAAATTTATTCACAAAATTGTGAAGCGGATATCAGAGCACATGAGTTAAGAAAGTTCATTGAAAAATCTGCCTAACAAACTGCTCAAGAGGGATTCGCAACGCGTGGCATTTTCACTATGCGTTGAATTTAGTGATTAAGGTGGTGTGCGGCAACATCGGTATTGCGTTGCTCACCCCTTAGCAGGGCGTTAGGTGTTTCGTGAGAGTCGAGGCGATAAATCAATTCGTTGGATGTATTGAACGTCTGCTAAATGGAGAACAAATAGATCTCTACGGTGAAAGTGTGTCTTCATCATTTGAATACATTGCTGCAGAAATATTAACGGAACAGCTCATAGAAGGGATTTGGTACGATGGTGTATCAAACATGGTCGCTAATGTCGAAAATTCAAATAGAGTTGTGTTTTCTGGCTACATGTATGTTTGCCTAAATCAGGAAAAATTCTGGCAAGAGCCATTCAAAGCCGTTGTTAAAGATGAGAGAGTCTCACACAACGGGGTAAGGGTTTACGTGAAAATAGGAGAGTTAGAAGGTGAAAAGGAACTACTATCAATGGAATGGCACTATAGAAACACCTAACAAACCGCTGTAGACGCACGTGGAGCGTGCTGGGACAAAAACACGTGGGCTGTCCTCGCTTCGCTCGATATTATAGCCCACGTATTTTTGCCCCTAAGCGGGGTGTTAGCTGCACATAGAGTCCCAAGGTGTTTTTTAAGAAAAAGAGCAAAGAGCAAGCTAAAGAGCTACAGCCTCTAGGCAAGAAAGCAATATTTTGGGGAGCTAGTGACAGAATGG
>VAOY01006067.1_pt1 | contig 73318 bp, 67 predicted proteins | sample 3393881 | NCBI WGS metagenome assembly VAOY01 (sample SAMN08290430, study PRJNA428436) | hydrothermal vent metagenome | isolation source: Deep-sea hydrothermal vent chimney | place: Indian Ocean: Southwest Indian Ridge
GGTTACATCCCTACGCAAAAGCAGATCGTGCTTACCAATTGTGTAACACCTTACTGCCTTATTTCGCCGTCGTTACGGTGGTTTGTATGATTGTTGGATGGATCTGGGGGCTTGCTTATGCGCCAGCAGATTATCAACAAAAAGACAGCTATCGAATTATTTTTATCCATGTGCCTTCAGCTATTTTGTCTATGGGTGCGTATTCTTCTATGGCGATCGCAGCTGTGATCGCACTAGTATGGCAGCTACGTAATGCAGAACTTGCAGTGATTGCAATTGCACCTGTTGGGGCGTGTGTGACAGCAATTGCATTGATCACCGGTGCTGCATGGGGAAAACCTATGTGGGGTGCTTGGTGGGTGTGGGATGCACGTTTAACATCAGAGCTTATTCTATTATTTTTATATTTGGGGGTATTATCGCTTTATCATGCCTTCGAAGATAAAAAATCGGCAGGGCGTGCCGCGTGTATTTTAGCTATTGTTGGCGTGATTAATCTGCCAATTATTCATTTTTCTGTAGAGTGGTGGAATACACTTCACCAAGGCGCAACAATCACTAAGTTTGATACTAAAGCCATCGATCCTAGTATGTTCTGGCCGCTTATGGTGAACATAGTTGCCTTTGCTGGCTTTGTAGGTACAGTGACATTAATTCGTCTTAAAAACGAAATTTTACAACGTGAAAAGCACCGCCCATGGGTGCGTCAGTTGCTTGAGCGAGGTTAATCATGCAGTTTGATTCTTTTGCAGATTTTATTGCCATGGGAGGCTATGGCTTTTATGTATGGTTGTCTTTTGGCACGTGTGCATTAATTTTACTTGGTATTTTATTTAGTTCGTTAAACGATACGAAACGTATTTTCTCTTCAGTTAAGCAACAAGTGCAACGTGAAGAGCGCATTAAAAAAGCGAAACAAGGGGCAAGTCAATGAATCCAAGACGTAAAAAACGTTTATTAGCTGTTGTAGCCATCATTTTTGGCGTGGGTGCAACCATAGGTTTAGTGCTCTATGCGCTGCAAGAAAACATCAATTTATTTTATACCCCTAGTGAATTAGTCGACGGTAAAGGTCCGAATAAAGAGAAGCCACACGTTGGGCAAAAACTACGTATTGGTGGCATGGTTGTGCCAGGTTCTGTAGTACGCGATGAATCAAGTTTAAAGGTGAGTTTTAAGCTAATTGATACTGGCCCAATGGTGACTATAAATTACCAAGGTATCTTGCCGGATTTATTCCGCGAAGGGCAAGGGATTGTTGCGCAAGGCGTACTTGTTAAAGCGAATGAAATTGATGCCTTTGAGGTACTTGCCAAACATGATGAAGAGTACATGCCAGCGGAAGTTGCAGAAGCAGTGAAAGGTATTAAGCATGAAAAACCGACCTATAACTTAGATAACGGCAATTAATATGATCCCAGAACTCGGTTATTTTTCTTTAACACTGGCCATGGTGCTTAGTGTTTTATTATGTATTTTTCCTATTTGGGGAGCGCACACTGGTAATTTACGCTTGATGCGTGCTGCTCCTTCGCTAGCAATTGGTCAATTTGTGTTTGTACTTTTGTCTTTTGCAGCGCTTATTTATGCCAGTTTAACCGATGATTTTACCGTTTCGTATGTCGCTTATCACTCAAGTAGTACTTTACCTTGGTACTATAAAATCACCTCAACCTGGGGTGGTCATGAAGGCGCTATTTTACTTTGGCTTGTAATGCAAGCGGGTTGGACAGCGGTTGTTGCCATGCGTTCTAAGTCACTACCATGGGTTTTGCGTGCTCGTGTATTGGGTGTGCTAGGCTTTTTGGGTGTTGGCTTTATGCTTTACACCTTACTGATGTCGAGCCCATTTGAGCGCTTATTGCCTTACTTCCCCGTAGAAGGTCGTGATTTAAATCCATTATTGCAAGACCCTGGTATGATTATTCACCCGCCATTGCTTTATATGGGCTATGTGGGTCTGTCTGTGTCGTTTTCATTCGCCATCGCTGCGCTGCTAACAGGTAAACTTGATAATACTTGGGCTAAGTGGTCTCGTCCTTGGACTATGACGGCATGGGGTTTTTTAACATTAGGTATTACTATAGGTAGCTGGTGGGCTTACTCTGAGCTTGGCTGGGGTGGCTGGTGGTTCTGGGATCCCGTTGAAAACGCATCATTAATGCCATGGCTGGTGGCAACCGCGTTGTTGCACTCACTATCAACTACAGAAAAGCGTGGTGTATTTAAGTCATGGACCGTATTACTGGCTATTGCTGCATTCTCTTTAAGCTTACTCGGTACGTTTATTGTTCGTTCAGGCATTATTGTCTCTGTGCATGCGTTTGCGTCAGATCCTAACCGCGGTATGTTTATTTTAGCTTTCTTAGCTATTGTTGTCGGTGGTGGTTTATCGCTTTACGCATTACGCGTTTCACAGGTTAAAAGTGAAGGCCGTTATAAGTTTGCTTCCCGTGAAGTGGCACTTTGGTTAAATAATATTTTCTTAGTGGTCGCTACACTAATTGTTTTATTAGGTACGTTATTACCAATGATTCATAAAGAGCTTGGTTTAGGTAGTATCTCGATTGGTGAACCGTTCTTCAACAAGATGTTTGCTATCTTACTTGTGCCATTTGCTATCTTAATGGGCATCGGTCCTTTGCTTCGTTGGAAGCAAAATAAGTGGTCGATGCTACAAAATAAATTAGCTTTATCAGCCATTGTTAGTATTGTCGCAACTGCTGCGTGGTTATATTCGAGCTACGACGTAATAGCGCCTCTGACCTTTATCGCTACGGCACTTGCTGTTTGGATTTTCGTGACAACCTTAGTTGATTTAGCAGCTAAAGTGACTATTCATAAAACACTGGCTGAGGGCTTTAAGCGTTTAGGTTTAAGTTATTGGGCTATGGTACTGGGGCATGTTGGTTTAGCGTTTGTTATTGCAGGTGTTACATTAACGTCAGCTTATTCAGTTGAACGTGATGTCTCAATGAAGCCAGGTGATAAAGTGGCGCTTAATGAATATCAGTATCGTTTTGATGGCGTTAAAAGCATTCGCGGTGCTAACTATAGCGGTCACGCTGGTGTCGTTACGGTGCTTAAAAATGACAAGCAAGTAACTGTGTTACATGCTGAGAAGCGTCGTTATGACATAGGTATGCAATTTATGACGGAAGCAGCAGTCGATGCAGGTTTTACCCGTGACTTATATTTAGCACTTGGCGAGCAACTTAGCCAAGGAGCATGGTCGCTGCGTATTTACCATAAACCGTACGTCCGTTGGATGTGGCTCGGTGGTATTTTAATCTCCATTGCAGGTTTCCTTGTACTAGGTGATAAACGTTATCGTCAAAAATCAACGAAAGAGGAGGCTATGGCATGAACCGTAAGCTATTAGCATTAGCCCCTTTACTGGTATTTGTTTTACTGTGTGTGTTCTTGTATCAGGGGTTGTTTGCCAACCCCCGTGAACTACAAACAGGGCGTATAGGTCACACAATGCCGGCTTTTAACCTTCCTGACTTAATGGATGAATCTAAGCGCTGGACTGATGCCGATTTGAAGGGCGAGGTATACCTGCTTAATGTGTGGGGCACGTGGTGCCCAACTTGTTTAGCTGAGTTAGGTTACCTAACAGAACTCAGAGAGCAAGGTGTGAAAATTATTGGCTTGTATTATGAACAAGGATATGACCCTGACTTTGATGGCCAGTTTGATATCAACGCATTGCGCGAAGATGTAACGAGCATGCTTAATCGCGCTGGTGACCCGTATCAGTTTAATATTTTAGATTTAAAACGCACCTTGGCGCTAGATTTAGGTGTATCGGGGGCACCAGAAACGTTTCTTGTAGATAAGCAAGGAACTATTTTGCTACATCATACCGGTGATATTAACCCGCGTGTATGGCGTTCGAAGTTTGCACCTTTGATGCAGGAGTTACAGCAGTGAGATTAATTATTTTTTTAGCAAGCTTGTTAATTACTTTCAGCGCATTCGCACAGCAGGATAAGTATCAGTTTGACAATGACGAGCAAGCAGTGCGCTTCAGTGAGTTAACAAAAGAGCTACGCTGCCCAAAATGCCAAAATCAGAATATTGCCGATTCTGATGCCGTCGTCGCTAAAGATTTACGAGATAAAGTATTAGCACTTGTGAAGGATGGCAAAACCAAGGATGAAGTCATTGAATATATGATTGATCGTTACGGTTACTTTGTTCATTACGATCCGCCAGTTACACCTGCAACTTTAGTGCTTTGGGTATTGCCTGTTTTGATAGTTGTGCTTGGCTTTGGCTTTATTGTTATTCGACAACGAAAAGCCTCGGTGAAGCAAACATGGACTCATGAAGACGAAGCATTACTTGCTAAGTTAATTAAACAAAATCAACGTCAGGAGCAAAGCTAAATGGCATTAATGTGGGCTTTATTTGTTTTACTCACACTGATTGCATTGCTATTTGTTGTGGTACCCTTTTTTAAGCGCGAAAAAATTCAACGTCTTGATCACAATGCAAACTCGGAATTGATCCGTATCTACCATCAACGTTTAGAAGAGTTAAACGCTGATCTTGAAAATCAGCGTATAGATGCTCAAATGCATGAAGAATCTGTTGTTGAGCAAAAGCGACGCTTGTTAAACGAATTATCGCCTGAAAAAGCGTTAAATAGTTCTGGTAATAATCGTATTATTGCCTTAACTGGCGCTGGTTTTTTAGTTGCGTTAACCGTTATTTTTTATAGCTTCACAGGCAGCCAGCAACAAATAAAAGGCTGGCACGATGCAATGGCAAACTTAAAGTCATATGGTGAACGTGCTGTAATGCAGGATAAAGAGCCATTGACTCCAAATGAGCTTCAAGCATTTGCACTTGCGCTGCGTACTAAGTTAGACAGAAGCGGTGATGATGAAGTTGCGTGGATGTTGCTAGGGCGTGTGGCTATGTCGTTGAATGAATATGACATGGCTATGCAATCATTTGATAAAGTGTTAAAGATGAACCCAGATAACAAGCAGGTGCTAATTAGCTATGCACAAGTTTTGTTAATTGAGGGGAGTGATGCAAATATGTCGCGTGCTGCGACAATGTTGTCGAAGGTTCTTAAATCAGAACCAACCAATGTTGATGCAATCTCATTACTGGCATTAATTGCTTATGAGCGTAAAGATTGGCTACAAGCGAAAACGGCATTTGAAGTATTACTGGCTAGTATGCAAAAGGACGATCCTCGCTATAGCATGATAGCGCAGCGAATTGCTGAAATAGATGCGAAAATGGGCAGTGAACAGGTTACTGATAACACACAAGCTGAAATAGCAAACAGTGAAATAAAAGTCACCGTTGATTTAGCCAGTGAGTTACAAGCACAGCTTCCGGATGATGGCACATTATTTGTTTTTGCAAAAGCCGCGAATGGCCCGCCTATGCCGTTAGCTGTTGTTAAAATGACAGAATATAGCTTTCCACTAGAGGTAACACTCAGTGACAGCAATGCCATGGTTGAAGGATTAACGCTTTCTAGCACAGATAAAATTATCTTAACTGCGCGTTTATCAAAAGATGCAACTGTGGTACCTTCTAGCGGCGAATTAGAAGGTAAGTCGGATATTTTAGAGCGTGCTGAAGTTAAAGAGTACGCATTGCTGATTAATGAATTGATACCGTAAGGACAGTTGATGTTTAAGCACAGTTTATTTTTTATTTTTTTTGCGGTGCTCGCAGGATGCGCACAAGTACCTGACGAAAAACTAGATGACCGTGATCCCCTGCAGTCATTTAACCGCCCTATGTATGACTTTAATATGGATGTATTGGATGCGTATATCCTTCGTCCTGCGGCTGTTGGTTATGTAACAGTGACGCCTGTGCCGGTTAGACGCAGTATCGTGAATTTTACAGATAATATAACTGCGCCGACCGATATGGTGAATGCTGGCTTACAAGGCAAACCGGGTAACATGAGTATTAGCCTAGCACGCTTTTTAGTTAACTCGACTGTAGGCTTATTTGGCTTTTTTGACGTTGCGTCATCGCTTGGCTTAGAAATAGTTGATGAGGATTTTGGTCAGACTCTAGGTATATGGGGAGTCGGTGACGGTGCTTATCTTATGTTGCCAGGTATGGGGCCAACCACAGCAAGAAACCTAACCGGTGATGTAGTTGATAATGTTGTTTTACCAGAAATTGCGCTTACTACGCCACAAACTATACTCGTTTTTGCATTAAAGGCTGTAGAGGCGAGGGCATCATTAATACCACAAGAGAGTTTATTAAATGAGTCGCTAGATCCCTATATCTTTATGAAAGATATTTATTTTCAGCGCCAATTGTATGAACTACATGACGGTAATCCGCCCATCGAAGAAGAGTCTGATGATTTTGATGAAGACTTCTTAGAAAATCTTTAACAATCTATTAGAATAAAAAATGCCAGCTTTTGCTGGCATTTTTTATTCGCTATATGTTTGTTTAATCGCCAAAAACTGACATTTGTTCATTTGCCCAGTTAACAGCATCATGATAAGCATCGGGCACCTCTTCAGGGGCTAGACCAAGCTCTTGTTGAATATCTTTAGCGCCTTGCCAGTTTGCTTGCTCATATTGCTTTACAAGCCGTAAGTAAACGGCAAGTTGCCCTTCTTCATCGAGCAGTGCGGCTTTTATATCATTACTTAATGGCAGTTTTTTCATCACGCTTGGCATATCTTCATCTAAGATAGCGTCCATTAATGACATCATGCCCGTTAAAAATGCCATGCCAGTATCACGTAGCTGACCGTGGTTAATGGCAAGTAGTTCGGTGAAGCGAGCTCGCGTTAATGACAGTCGAATTAGCTCAGCAGGTTTATCTGCGGCAACTTGTGCTGCAAACAACAGTGATAAGAAACGTTTTATCTCTTCGTTGCCTAATACAATAAGCGCTTGCTTAATGGTGCTTATTTCTGCGCGGCGCTTAAATGCTGCTGAGTTTGAGTAGCGTAGTAGCTTGTATGATAGGTTAACGTCTCGCTCGAAAACTTCAGTGATTTTTTTAAGGTTTACATCAACGCTTGATGTTTCATATAAAAGCTCTGCAAGTGCCATTTCTGAGGGGGGAAGTGTTTTACTTTGTACCATCTCTGGTTTTGAGAAGAAAAAGCCTTGAAAGTAGCTAAAGCCCATATCAACGGCAAGTTGATATTTCTCATATGTTTCAACCTTTTCCGCCAAAAGCTGGATCTGAGGGAAAGGTTTGATTGCTTCTATGACTTCTTGTATTGATTCCTTTGTACAGGTTAAAAAGTCGATTTTAATAATATCAATAAAAGGATAAAAATGACGCCAAACAGGTTGATGAATATAATCATCAAGCGCAAGGGTGTAGCCTTTTTCTTTTAAGTCTTTGACTATAGCTAAAAGGCGTTTCCCAGGTTGGATTGTTTCAAGAATTTCTACAACAATCTGGTCTTTACCAAGCAGTAACGGGTAGCCTTTTTGCAGCGTTTCTAGGGTAAAGTTGATATAGGCAGGCTTATTATCAGTTAAATCATCAAGCCCAAAGTTGAATTGGCTGCCTTCAATGAGTCGAGAAGTCGCTTCATCACCATCAATCTCAGGAAACACGTTATCTACACCATCTCTAAAGAGAAGTTCATAGCCTACAAGTTTCTTTTCTTTGTCTAGAATTGGTTGGCGCGCAGCGTAAAAGTACATATTTGAAGCAAATCCACATCAGTTAAATCATTTTTCCCCGCAATATATTGCATTGCGTTTGAAATAGCATTAGTAAAAGAGCTGAAACGGGGAAAAGTTGTTTTATTATTTCACTTTAGATCCTAAGACTAGGATAAATCGTAATAGAATTCTATTACTTGCGTCTAAATAATAGAAAAATTGTTAGCAAAGTGTTTATTGCGTCAAAACCGCTACCCATCGGCTAGATTGGAGTTGGAGGGTAGAAGCATGATATAGTCGTGAGTGATATCGGTTTTTACCCCAATAATGTCTTAAAATTAAATGGCTTGCGAGTCATTATTCGGATTAAAAGCCAACATTAATCAATAATTGGAGGCTAATTTGGAAACAGGAATGATAATTTCGTTAGCATTGTACTTCATCGTAATGTTGGGGATTGGGCTTTATGCTTACAAACAATCAACAGATGATGTATCGGGATACATGCTAGGTGGTCGTAATCTATCACCAAGTGTCGCTGCGCTATCAGCAGGGGCATCAGATATGAGTGGTTGGTTACTGATGGGTCTGCCAGGTGCAATGTACTTGTTTGGTTTAAGTAAGGTATGGATCGCAATAGGTTTGGTACTTGGTGCTTGGGCAAACTATTTTCTCGTCGCACCACGTTTGCGCGTGTATACAGAGAAAGCGAATGATTCAATCACCATTCCAGACTATTTTGCAAATCGCTTCGATGATAATAAAAATATTCTGCGCGTAATTTCAGCTATTGTTATTATCGTATTCTTCACATTATACACTTCATCAGGGGTTGTTGCGGGTGGCAAGCTGTTCGAAAATTCATTCAACATGAGTTACGAGATGGGCTTGTATATCACAACGGGTGTGGTTGTTCTTTACACATTATTCGGTGGTTTTTTAGCAGTTAGTTTAACTGATTTTGTGCAAGGTTGTATCATGTTCGTGTCGCTGCTTGCAGTACCGATAGCGACCTATACTATGCTTGACCAGCCGTTTATGGATACGTTAGCAAATGCTCGCTATGACTTATTATTAAGCTCACCGAAAGAATCAGAAATTCATGCACTTAATATGATGGACTGGTTTGCAGGTGGCTCAACAATTGCCATCATCTCGGCAATGGCGTGGGGACTAGGTTATTTTGGTCAGCCACATATCATTGTACGCTTTATGTCTGTTCGCTCAGTGAAAGATATGCCGACCATGCGCCGTGTGGGTATGTCGTGGATGACATTATCGGCAATTGGTGCTGTGCTAACTGGTCTGTTTGGTGCCGCTTACATGCTGGAAAACCAAATGCCAATTGATGACAAAGAAACTATTTTCTTAGTGCTGTCTGAGCTTATTTTCCACCCACTGATTGCAGGCTTCTTACTTGCTGCTATTCTTGCGGCGATTATGAGTACTATTTCGTCGCAGCTATTGGTGTGTTCAAGCTCATTGACTGAGGATTTCTATAAAATATACCTCAACCGCAGTGCGTCTCAGAAAGAACTTGTTTTAGTTGGCCGAATTAGTGTTATTTTGGTTGCGCTGTTTGCTATCTACTTAGCTTATGACCGTAATAGTTCTATTCTTGACCTAGTCAGTAATGCATGGGCAGGTTTTGGTGCTGCATTTGGCCCACTTGTGTTATTCAGCCTTTACTGGAAACGTATGAACCTTCAGGGGGCTATAGCGGGTATGGTTGTGGGTGCTGCGACAGTTCTATTTTGGATTTATGCACCAGTTACGATTGATGGGCAAAAATTAAGTGCAATTATCTATGAGATAGTGCCTGGGTTTATTCTATCAAGTATTGCAATAGTTGCTGTGAGTTTAAGTACACCAGAACCTAAAGAAGAAATTACTAAATTATTTGATGACGTTGAGGCATCACTGTAGTTTTTAATTAGACACTTTTGATTAGATACAAAAAGGGCAACATAGAGTTGCCCTTTTTATTGGATTTTTATTTTTAACCTGCTGCTTTTTCTTTTATATCTGCAACATTGTCGGTGGTTGCTTTTTTAGGTTTTACAGGAGCCTCTTTAGCACCTTTCAAAACAGCCATAAATTGGTCTTTTTCTTTTGCCATCTCAAGTGCAAGAGATTCAATTTGTTGCTCACTTAGTGGTACGTCAACTTTCTCAAGCATCATTTCCAGTGATTCAGCAATGTCGAGCATCTTGTCATATGCGTCAGCTTCTTTTTTAGTAGTAAACGTCATTCGCTCGACTCCGTTTCTTTCTACAACATATTTAACAACAACAGCCATGATTTCTCCTGCATTTAAGCGTGGCATTTGTAGCGTAGCAACGCCACTTTGATTACTGTTTTTATATACAGTAATCGTTTGTGGCGGAATTTGCAAGTTTGATGAGTCTATTTTTTGTGGTGATTATTTGACATTGGGGTTGGTTTTAGGTTTATTTAATGGTGTCACTATTATAGAAACGGTAGGGATGCAATAAGCGTTAGGTGACAATTAACTTAACTATCCATAATGGATATCATGGAGGAAAATATGAAACTATTATCAAGTCTCTTTCTATCAATAGGCTTAACTTTATTGCCCACTTTACCTATTAGTGCAGCTGAAGATAAAGGAGCTGTGCAAGTAAAACAGCAAAAGGTGAATATAAATAAAGCCAGTGTTGAGCAACTCACTTTGCTTCCTGGCGTGGGTGAGTCAAAAGCCAAAGCGATTATAGAACACCGAACTCAGCAGGGGCCTTTTAAATCATTAGAACAACTCAAAGATGTAAAAGGGATCGGTGAAAAGGTGTTCTCGCAGCTAGAAGGAAAAATTATTCTTTAAATAAGTAAACAGGGCGATTATTCGCCCTGTTTAAACTCTTTAATTGCTACTTGTAAATGGGGGAGCGCAAACATGTTTTCTATCGGTGTTGTTATGAGTGGATAGCTCAAACCAGCTAGTAGCAGCCAAGGCACAAGCGACCAGCCCTGAAAATAAGCTAAACCTAAAAACAGGGGCGCTAAAAAAACAAGTTTACATACAGATAAAATGATCTTTTGTGTAGGACTTAAATGCGCAAGTGCAAGAGCAATAATTTGCTGACGTTGTCTTACTTTAAACTCTTTTAAAGCAGGAATTTGACTAGAAAAAAAATACAACATTACAACGACTTTTTAATTACTAAACGACTCGCTACAACAGCGATAAAAACAAGTGAATAGGCTGCAAAAATAACTTCCATCCACGCAGGCATACTCATTGACGCAAATTGCCAATCTATGTTTCCACAATCACCTGTTGCAGCAAAGAAGCTTGGGATCCATTCGTGTAGAGGCATAAAGCTTGGAAAGTTTGGCTCAAATGCACAGCTAAATGCAAACGGGTCTGTATTGTTTTGCATCGCGATGTGTTCTTTGGCAATAAAGTAGCCCCAAATTGAAGATATCCCCCAAGTAACAAATGCGATAAGTCTACATAGGGTACTTTGTGGGTTGATTGCGCCGACAATACCTGCACCAAGAAGGCCAAGCATAGCAAAGCGTTGGTAAATACACATTATGCAGGGCTCAAGTCCCATATTGTATTGAAAGAACAGCGCTGTTATTTCAAAAACAAATGCGGTTAAGGCGAGTAAAACCCAAGGTGTTCTTTTGCTTGCTAATTCAGCTAACCAATTCATGAAAAATCCAATTTTGAAGTGTTTTCAAGATTATGCTTAGGGAGTGCCTTGGGTGCAAGTGTCTGCGGTGAATATTCGTAACAAAAAAGGAGCTTGCTAGCTCCTTTTGGTGTTACGACTAGTTTTTACGTTAAACGCTGACAGCTTGTAAAGACTCGCTTTGGTAGCAGCCTAGAATACGAATATATTGGGTGTGCTCTTTCAGCTCTTCGAGTGCTTGTTTGACATGTAAATCGTCAAGGTTAGCCTCTAAATCTACATAAAAAACCTCTTCCCACGGGTTACCAGGTACAGGGCGAGATTCAAGTTTTACAAGGTTTATTTGATGATGCTTAAATACCATTAACGCATCAGCTAATGAACCAGCTTGTTGCTTGGTTGCCATGATCAAGCTTGTTTTTGTTGGTATTTGTTTAGAAACCTGCAGTGGTTTACGTGCAACAACAATAAAACGGCTATGGTTTTCACTTTGATTAGCCAGTCCTGTTTTTACAACTTCTAGACCAACATTTTTCCCTGCTTGAGCTGAGCCGATTGCTGCGCTATTGGGCGTATCTAATGCTGATTGCAGTGCATGGAAAGTTGAATCACATGTTTCATGTTGAATATCACCGAGCCCTTGTACAAAGCGGCTACATTGGGCGAAAGGTTGCGGGTGAGCATAGATTTTATTTATGTGAGACAGTTCTGTGTCTGGCAGGGCAAGCAAACAATGTTCAACACTGTGGGTCACTTCACCCACAATAGATACTTGCGCATGTTGTAAGAGATCAAATACCTCATTAATACTACCAGAGCTAGTATTTTCAATGGGGAGTAAGCCGAAGTCAGCTTGTCCATTTTCAACGTTCCCTGTAATTTGTTCAAAGCTTGAACAGCCAATTTCTATTACCTTTCCTGGACGTCGGCTAAAGTATTTATGGCAAGCCAATTGACTATATGAACCTTGACCACCCAAGTAAGCGACGCGGTGTGTTTCACTCATCGCACCTGGATTGAGGCTTTTTTGTAGCATTGCTTGTTGGTTGAGTACAGAGTCTTCAAGAATGGTTTGAAATACATTGTTAATGTAATAGGCATCTAAACCAAGCGACTTTCCGTAACCAATTAGTTTTTCGAGCAACGCTTGCTCACGTGCTTCATCGCGGATTGGTTTATTGTTGGCAATTTTATATTCAACAACGCTGTGGCTAATACGGCGTCGTTTGGCTAGTAAGACAAGTAAGTCTGAATCTATTTCATTTATATCATGTCTTAACGCATTTAATGTATCAATGCTCATATTGGTTTCCTCATTCCAAAACAGTGCACAAACAAAAAAGCCTCCCAAGTGGGAGGCTTTAGCTATTCGGTGAAATTATCTCGCAAACAGTTAAGCCTCCTCTATCTAAAGAAGCTAAAAAAAGAAAAGTAAGTGCGAGCGTTAATTTGTTTCATTCAGTTAATGTAAGAAGTGTGGTTTATAAAGTCAACTGCATATTGTACGTAATTTGCAAATCATCGGCTAAGTGAGGAAAATTCATCAATCTTCATAAAAAATTTATAAATCTAAAAATGAATCTGGTATATTTGCCTTTGGAGAACAAATAATAACAATTATTAATAAGGTAGCCTAGTGGTGTATCGACGCCCGCCATCTCGTTTTGGTGTGAATTCGTTAAGTATGAAGTTATCGCTGCTGATTTCTGCAATTTGTTTGATTGCAGGTATATGTGCAGCCGCTTTGATGCTTAAGTCAGAAGAAAAACAGCTTGTTTTTGAAGAACATGAGCTTTTAAAGCATTCGAGTGAACGCTTAAGCCGTCAATTCGACCGTTTAATAAAAACAAAAATCAATATTGCAGAGCAAGCAAACAATGTTGTTAGCAGTCAGCTGTTAAATAGTGAGTCTCATATACTCAGTAAACACAGTGCTGATATTAAGTTTGCAGTTGATGGCAGTGTTCGCAGCACCTCAGAAGATGGTTTATCTGCTGCCTTTATCCCAGAAGAAAACTATTCAGAATTTTACAAGCAATTGATCAACGACTCAGAGTCGTTATGGAAAATTGTTTCACCCACACTTATCCAAGACTTTTTTAATTTTTATTTAGTTACAAAAGATAACTTTATTCGTATTGCACCACCAAACTGGGCACTCAATGTGCCTGGCGATTTTGATTTCACAAAAGGTGAAACTTTTAATTACGCTCAGAATGTGCTCAACCCGAGCAGAGAAGCTGTGTGGTCAAAAGTGTATTACGACACTATTTGGCATAAATGGGTGGTGAGTGTACTTGTTCCCGTTTATCGAGATAATGAATTTTTTGGTGTTACAGGCAGTGATATTGCGCTCGAAACGCTATTGGCTCAACTGCCGATAGGAGATCGTGAGCAACACCTATTAGTATTCGATGCAAAAGGGCAGTTACTCGCACACCCAGATTTAGAAAAATCGATGCTAGAGCAATATGGTCGAGAAGGTAAAGTGTTACGAACTGAGGATTTTGTTAATCCTGACTTACAAAAGCTCATCGCAGAAACAATTCGCCTAAAATTACCTGAGTCAGCTAATTCATTTGTTCAAAATGACGAAACACACATTATTAATATTCGTAAAGTTGAGCATTTAAACTGGTATATCGGAATTTACAAAAAACGTTCTTCAGCATTATCTGCGTTAGAAGAGTTAAAAGTGAAGTTCTTTGGTTTGTTTATTCTATACGCTATTTTAGTGGCGCTGTTGTTGCATCAAGCATTGTATCAACTGGTACTTCGTCGTATCCACTCATTAGTAAATGCGGTCGTGAGTTTTGGCAAAGGTCAGCTACAAACTGAGTTTCCAAAAGCAAATAAAGACGAAATTGGTACACTAAATGGCTCTTTTAGAGACATGGCTATTGAAATTAGAAAGCTGATTGATGGATTAAACCAGCGTATAAGTGAAAAAGAGATAGCAGAGAAAGCTGCAAATAGACTGTCAAAAGCAGTGGCATTCTCAGGAACCGGTGTGGTTATTACCAATCAAAACTTTGAGATTGAATATGTTAACCCCAAGATGGTTGAAATGACTGGGTTTGAAGAGCGTCATTTCATGGGGTCATCACTTTTAAGCATTATTTCGCAGGAAATGGCAATTTTAGTCGATGATATTGATGTTGATCTTCGAAGTCGTAATTATTGGCGTGGTGATACTTTACTGCAAGGACATGAACGTCAGTCAGTGTGGGTGTCGTTAAGTATTTCGCCTATTCGTGAAGACGCAGGAGAAATCACCAGCTATGTTGCCTCAGCACAAGATATATCGTTTGTAAAAGAGAGCCAGCGAAAAATGGAGCAGCTGGCATATTTTGATACGCTCACCGGCCTTGCCAATCGTACATTTTTTAGAATGCAGTTACGCAAGTCGATGGCACTTGCAGAGCGTGGTCATTATGCGTTTGCCTTATTCTATTTTGACTTAGATGAATTTAAACGTATTAACGATACACTTGGCCATGATGCGGGCGATCAACTATTAGTAGAAGTAGCAAACCGTTTGAAAAAACGTTTGCGCACCGAAGATACCATTGCTCGCCTTGGTGGTGATGAATTCGCGGTCCTATTAAGTGGTATAGAACACCAAACTCATGCTATGGAAGTGGCTAATACGATTCAAAAGACACTGAATGAGCCAATTAAACTCGGCAATAATGAAGTGATCATTAGTGGTAGTATAGGCATCACGATGGCGCCTTTTGACAGCCAAGAGGAAGATCAGCTGTTAAAGCATGCAGACCTTGCAATGTACGAAGCAAAAGCCAAAGGCAGAAACACCTATCACTTTTATAGCCAAGAGCTAAATGCCGCTGCCAATGAACGCTTATTCATCGAAAATGAGCTACGCACAGGTATTCGCGACAAGCAATTTGTTATTTATTATCAGCCACAAGTCGATAGTCGAAATCAACATGTTGTTGGTTACGAAGCGTTGATTAGATGGTTCCACCCAACTGAGGGAATGATCCCTCCAACAAAGTTTATTCCGATTGCTGAAGCAACAGGGCTTATTGTTGAACTAGGGGCGTGGGTATTACAAGAAGCGTGTGAATTTGCCGCACGTTTAGAAAGAAAAAATTTAAAGAATAACATTTCAATAAATCTCTCGGCGCGCCAATTTAAAGACGCTAACCTAGTACTCACCTTAGATAAAATCATCAAACAAACTGGTGTTGAACCCAAACGCTTACATTTAGAGTTAACTGAGAGCATGTTAATGGGGCATGTTGAAGCCGCCATATTACAATTACATCAGTTAAAGGCATTGGGTGTATCAATCTCAATTGATGATTTTGGCACAGGCTACTCTTCACTCAGCTATTTGAAACGCTTCCCTGTTGATATTTTGAAAGTGGATCGCTCGTTTGTTAAAGACATACCTGATGATTCAAATGACATGGAAATTACAGCGGCGATTATTGCAATGGCACAAAAGCTTAAACTCAATGTGGTAGCAGAGGGTGTTGAGACGATTGAACAGATTGAGTTTTTACAAAACAATAACTGCTATATTGTACAAGGTTACTACTACAGCCCACCAGTTAGCGAGGCTGACTTACCTGCGTTGTTTGAGCGTTTAGAACAAACAGATAAAATATAGTCGCTTATATTTATCTGTTCTTTGGTAAATTTAGTTAGGACTTCATCTGGCTGGTGGCTATGTGCGAAGAGCAGATGTTAAAATTTATTCAGGCTAAGCGATTACTCCTTAAATTCACGAAAATGAGCACGTTAGGCACTATTAAATTGCTAGATATTCAAGGAAAATTTGAGTTTGATTAACCTTTTAAAATCCATAAGCGTTATTTTACAGTGTTTTTTGCTTTTATCGATTTTTAACCTTTTATCTAGTTTCTATTTAGCTTATGTAGAGCTACCTACAAACGATCCCAAATTAATAGCTAGTCACATTTCATCAGGTGTCGTTATTTCTCTGATTCAAGTTGTCCCAGCTCTAATTGGCTTATTGCTTAGTATTTGGCTTTTAGATAAAACTAATACATCTAAATTATTTAGAAAGTGTTGCAAATATTTGGCCTTCTTGTGGTTACTGTTTTTCCCAATTGGTACATTCTTAGGTGTTAAACAGTTAAAAAGATTTAAGAATACCTAGCAAAATACCTAGCAAGGCGTTTTAAAAAATTGGGCACTGTAATGCTTTCTCTTAAAATCTTACTAATTTGCTCGGGAATGCTTTAATGCTCTTAATGGCACATTTGCGATGCTAGATTTGATTTGAGCCTAACTAATCACGTTAAAGATTATTCAGATAAAATAAAAGGGGCATTTTTAGCCCCCTGCAATTTTCACCTTGAACTTAAGGCCTTCAAGAATCGCTTTGAGCTTTTCTCTATCATCGCCTTGCACCTCAATAATGCCATCTTTCACCGCACCGCCTTGACCCATCTTACTTTTAATGGTCTTAGCAAGTTTTTTCAGGTCATGCTCTTGGCTATCAATGCCAACCACTAACATGACACCTTTGCCTTTACGGCCTTTTGTTTGACGCTCAATTCGTAAAAAACCATCTTTAAAGATTTTACCTTGGATTGATTTTTCCTCTTTAGGCTGTTCAATGCGGCCTGTAGCGGTTGAATATACTAGATTATTATCACTCATTTTAGATCTCACTTTAAATGAAGGTTGTATGCTGTAAATCATAACAAATTTCCCTCTAAGTGTTTTAATTTTTGGCTTATTTCTCCTAAGCAGTTATATTTAGATTAGTCTTCGAAGAGATTTGATTAATAGGAGTTTATTATGAGTTTGACGCGCAGCACTTCTGCTGATGGCGCTATCTTGACCGTACAAATCAAAGGAAAATTTGATTTTAATCTGGTTCAATCTTTTCGTCAGGCTTACGCTGACCTAAATGATAATATCAATAAAGTGGTTATTGATCTTAGAGAAACAGATTATATGGATAGCTCGGCACTTGGTATGCTTCTTAATATGAAGAAAAACCTAACCGGTAAAGTGGATAATATTCAAATTAGTAATTGCCAACCACAACTAAAGAAAATCCTGCAAATCTCTCGTTTTGATAAAAAGTTTGATATTGATTGATGCTTAACATTCTAGTGGTGGATGATCTTGCTTTAAATCGTCGACTATTAACCGTTATGTTGGAGCATCAAGGTTATCAAGTTCACACTGCTGAGAATGGCCTTGTTGCGCTGCAAATACTCGAAAAGCACACTATTGATATTGTGCTCCTAGACGTTGTTATGCCTGTTATGGATGGTTTTGAAACCGCCGCTATTATCAAAGAACGTTTTAGCCAAGTTTACCTACCCATTATTTTTATCACCTCCCTTGAAAATGAAGAAAGCTTTGAGAGATGCCTTGCTGTAGGTGGAGATGACTTTCTCCATAAACCATTTCAAGAGGTTATTCTTAACGCTAAAATTAAAGCTCACTGCCGTATAAGAAATTTAAGTCAAAAGGCACGAGAGCAAAACCTACAGCTCGAATATCACCAGAACCAAGTTGAACGTGAGCATGAAATAGTTGAGCATATCTTCAATAATGCGTTAGAAAACCAATATACATTTACGCAGCATTTAGATTTTCATTTATCTCCTGCGGCTATGTTTAATGGCGACATGTTCCTTGTTGCGCAAAGCCCAATAGGTAGCTTGTATTGTATGTTGGGTGATTTTACGGGGCATGGCCTAGCGGCTGCTGTGGGGGCATTACCGGCTTCTCGCGTGTTCTATACCATGGTTAACAAAGGTATGTCTGTTAGCGACATTGCAGCGGAAATAAACGCAGTATTAGGTAATTTATTACCTGGGCACATGTTTTGTGCGGCTACTATTATTGAGTTAAGTAACTCAGGTAAGAGTTTGTCTGCGTGGTTAGGTGGCTTACCCGATACTTACATTATTGATCAGCAAGGCCATATATTACGTACATTAGAATCCCAGCACATGGCGTTAGGGATTTTAGAAGAAGATGAATTTGAGCGTGGTCTTATTCATCTCGAAGTCAACGAAACAATGCGGCTTGTTATGGCAACCGATGGCATTATAGAAACCGTTAACTTACATGATGAGTTTTTTGGTGAGCATCGATTTATTGAAGCATTAAGTTCAAAAGAAAATATTAATAGCCAGCAGCTAATAGAGACTGTAAACCAGTTTTCTCAAGGTTATGAACAACAAGATGATTTAAGTTTAGTGCTATTAAATTGTTTACCAGCACCGGAGCCTGAGCAAGAGGCGGAGCCTTTTTCACCTTTACCTTTTAATTTTTCACTTAGTTTAAATTCAAAACAAATAAAAAGCACAGACCCCGTGCTTGAAGTTGTGGATGTGATATCTAAAGTAGCAGGTTTAAATGCACACCGTGCGAATATCTTTTTAATCCTCTCAGAGGCTTACAATAATGCGCTTGATCACGGCGTATTAGGACTCGATTCTGATATAAAGAATCAAGATGATGGTTTTTTAATTTATTATCAAGAACGTGAGCAGGCATTAGAAAAACTGACTGATGCACTTATTATTATTGATATTCGTTATTGCCCAGATACTTTGGCTCTTTATTTTACTATTTGCGACTCTGGCAATGGTTTTGCGAATAAAAATGACGGCCAGCATAACTTGCAGCGAGAGCATGGCCGCGGGTTATCTTTACTAGGTGAAGTAGCGTCAAACGTAGCTTTTAATGCGTCCGGAAACCAAGTTGAAATTTGTTACCAATTATCCATAAACAGTGCTAGCTCTGATTGAAAGCCCGTGTTATGCTTTCTAGCATTATAGATGTTTGGATGGCTAAATGATTTCTACATACTTATCTGTCGCTCAGCTTGATTTATCAGAGACTTTAGTGGCAGAGCAATTATCAAACCTAGAGCAGTACCTTGCACAGTCACAGTTACCTGAAGTACGTTGGCAGTACCAAATTCCTGAGCTTGGCGAGGGTGGGGCATGTAGCTTATTTGGTTACTTGCAAGATGAACCGTTTAAGTTAAACGATTATGTTGATGATGATGCGATAAATACTGCAAAGTTAGCAAGGCTTCAGCAAATCATCGATTATGTTGTCCAACAAACACAAGTTGATTGGTTTGGTATTTATCAATCAACTAATACAGATGAAGGTAATCAGCTGTTAAAGCTTGTTTATCATGGTGCACCAAGTCGCCCATTGTTTCCACTCACTGAAGACTTTGCAAAAGGCAGTAACAATGTTCAAGTTGCTTTGTCTAAAAAAGGTCGTGTGATTAATAATGTTGCAGATTATTTGGCGCAAGGTGGTGAATATTATACGTGCGATCCTAAAGTAAAAGCCGAAACCTGTTTGCCAATTTTATCTAGTGAAAATAACTGTTTAGGCATTATTGATGCAGAAGCATTTAGTAATGATTTCTTTGATCAGCAAACCCTTGCTTTACTTGCAGCTTGTTGTATTAAAATTCCTCAACTATTGGTCTAATTTAACTAGTAATCAGGCTCGGTTTTTATGTTAAGCTAGTGGCAACGCTAACCCCCTATATAAAAGAGATAGTCAATGTTCTCAGAATTAAAACCATTACCAACAGATCCTATTCTTGGCCTAATGGCGGCCTTTAAACAAGATACAAACCCAAAGAAAATTGATTTGGGTGTAGGTGTTTATAAGGATGAGCAAGGCAATACGCCAGTTCTTAAAGCGGTTAAAAAAGCGGAAGCGTTTCGTTTGGAAAACGAAACCAGTAAATCGTACATTGGCTTGGCGGGTAATCTAGATTACTGCCAAAAAATGGAAAACTTATTACTGGGTGAGCATCCTGCGTTATTAGCAAACCGTGTTCGCACAGCACAAGCACCTGGCGGTACAGGTGCACTTCGTGTTGCAGCTGAATTTATTAAGCGTTGCAACAAAGATGCAACTGTATGGGTTACAACCCCTACGTGGGCAAACCATATCAGTTTATTTGAAGCGGCTGGTTTAACAGTAAAAGAGTACCCTTACTACGACTACGAAAATAAAGACCTTTTATTTGATGAGATGATTAACACGCTTAAGCAGGTGCCTAAAGGTGATGTTGTGTTATTCCACGCATGTTGTCACAACCCGAGCGGTATGGATTTAAATGCTGAGCAATGGAGCACAGTGGCAGATCTTGCTGTTGAAGTTGGTTTTACACCACTGGTTGATATTGCATACCAAGGTTTTGGTTCAAGCCTTGAAGAGGATGCTGCAGGCCTACGTAAATTAGCGGCAGCGGTTGATGAGCTGATCATTTGTTCTTCATGTTCGAAAAACTTTGGTTTATACCGTGAGCGTATCGGCGCATGTTCAATCATTGCTAAAGATGCAGCAACTGCAGATATCTCTAACTCTGTATTGTTAAGTGTTGTACGTAGTATCTACTCAATGCCGCCAGCACACGGTGCTGATATAGTTAGCACTATTTTAGGTAGTACTGAGCTTACGCAAATGTGGCATGACGAGCTTGATGAAATGCGTAATCGTATTAATGGCTTACGTACTCTAATCAAAGAAAGCTTAGCAGCGAAAGGTATTGAGCAAGATTTCTCATTTATTGACCGTCAAAATGGCATGTTTTCATTCCTAGGCATTAATAAAGATCAAATTGAGCGTTTACAAAAAGATTATTCAATCTATATTGTTGGTTCTAGCCGTGTAAACGTTGCAGGTATCAGTGATGCAAACATTGACTACTTTGCAAATGCAGTAGCAGACGTTTGTAAGTAATCAGCTGTATAGTGATAAAAAAACCGCATCATTTTGATATGATGCGGTTTTTTGTATCGGCTATTTTAACTCACCTAATGAAGCCAGCGTATAGCACTGGTCACCATATTATTGTAACGCTCTAATGGTGCACCTATGCTAGCAATTAAAATTGTATCGGCTTTTTCTCCACGACTTATGTGGCCTGCAAAACGCTCATCGCTAAAGTCATCAGAACCAGAGCCAAAAGGCTGCTCCTCTGAAGGTACAATAAATACAGTCATTGGGCCAAAGTCAGACTCAAATACTAAGTGCAATCCTTTTTGACCTTTAAAATCACAAAACATCAAGTACGTGACTTTACCTGGAAGCTCATCTAAGTGGCCGCCAATGGTGGCAAATTTTTCATTAACGTACTCTAAGTCAATTGCTTTATGTTTATCTAAAGAGCCAATTTCATAGTATAAGTGTGCTAAAGCATGCTCTCCAACGCTATATAATGAATGCTGTTTAGTAGTAACAAAAAATACGCTTATAGCAACTAAGAATGACGCTGCAGCCGCTAAATAAAAGCGATTAAATGCAAAGCGTGATTTAGCTTCAACGACGTTGTCGTTTTGCTGCTGTTCAACATGTTCTTCAGATGCATAGGTATTTTCAATAATGCGCGCAGCTAAATCGTCTGGCACAGGAACATTTAAAGCGGCGTTCAACTCGTCGTCAAATGCACGAATGTCGTCAATAAATGCTTGTTTATCACTGTCCTGCTCGGCAAACGCTTCAAGTTCCTTATCAATAGTGCTTGGCTCGGCGAGGATGCGGCGGCGAAACTCGAGTTCATCCATTATTTTGATGCTCCTCTAAGTTGGTCATCATCACTGCTTAAAGCCTCTTTAAGCTGGTTTCTGGCACGAAATAATCGTGTCATGACGGTATTTTTGTTTAAATCGAGTATCTTAGCGATTTCATCGCCAGAACAGCCCATTACTACTTGCAAAAGTAGAGGCTCTCGATATTCGTCTGCTAACTTTCCAATTTGTCGTTGGATCACTGTTTGTTCCATTTCAGCATCAAGGGATGTGCTTTTATCATCCACTAAGGTATCGTTTTCAACATCAGCGTAATCAAATTGCTTTCTTTCAAAACGTCGCGCATTTTCGCGACGTAAAATAGTAAGTAGCCAAGGTTTAGCAGCGTGTTGATCTTGGAGTGAATCCAAGGCACGCCAAGCCCTCAGGAATGTTTCCTGCACTAAATCTTCAGCAATAGTTTGATCACGGCATAACCAATATGCAAAGCGATAAAGCTCACTGTGGTAGATATGAACGAGCTCTTCATATCGCTTTTGTTTTTCCGTCATAGTTATCTAGACCTGCCCTTAAGGAAAAAACTTTCTGGATTTATTATTTTTTTAATGCGGCTAATCGCTGTTAGCCGCTTGATGTGTATTATTTAGTTATTATTAATCGTAAAGTTTTTTTAGCCCCTGATTTTTGTCAAATGATTGAGCACTTTTTGTTTGGGCTAAACCATTAATGATGATTGCTAAATCAGGCTGCTCATCACTTGAACTATAGAGTTTTGCACGCAATTTAGCAATTTCTTCGCTTAGTTTAGAGCTTGATCTTGTGCCTATGAGCGTATCAATCGCGTTATGTGTTTGCCCTGTTTCATGTTTGGCGTAACGTGAAAGGGCTAAATAAAATGCTGAATAGTCTTTCGTCTTTGCATATTTCTTTAGTTCAGATAAAGAAACCGAAGACACTTCACTCTTAACGTCATTTTTATTGGGAGAGTTGCTAACAGGTCGTTTTCTTAAGAAGAACACGAGTGTTGCAATCCATAAAAGGTATCCTCCAGCAGCAACAATTATAAGCCAAATAGGCTGAGTTACTTCAGTAATAGTGCGAACAGCAGGAATTTCACCTGTGAGCTCTTGGCTGGTGTTTGGTGCTGTATTATTGGTATTTGCTGTTAGTGCATTAGTGCTAGGTATCACTGTGATAGTACGTGCAGGTATTGTTGCGTAACTAATTCGATTAATTTTTGTATTAAACCATGGCAGCTTTACTTCTGGTAATGTAAACGTACCAGGTGTCTGGGGGAGCAGCGCATACGAGGCTGTTTGTTGAGAGATAACACGTCCATCCCTAACTAGATGATTTGTCTCTTTTTCGTCAGGGTAGCTTCTAAAACCTTGTACTTGGGGCATCTCAATATCTGGCAATTGCTCCTTGGTTACACCGAGCGCTGTTAAAGTGATTGTACGTGTGATTGGTGTGCCAACCTCGACTGTATCATCTTTTGGTTGCCACTGCTCATCTAAGTTTACTAGTTCACTTGGTAACCATGCACCTTGGTAATTTTCTGGAATAGGTTTAATGTCGAGATCAAGGTCTTCACCCATTGCCGATATTTCCATCTGACGATAGTTCTGCCTAATTCGGCCATTAAATACTGGCGCAGTAATTGTGTGTTGACCACTTTTTTGCGGTTGTAGTAAATATTCTCGGGTAATAACGAGATAACGTTTACCATCGATTAATTCATAGCTTTCTGACTGTTTACCAATAGCATTGAGTTGAGCATCATCCATTTGAGGAGTACTTAGGTTTCCATCAAGTAGCTCTTTATTGTTATCTAAGTAAAGTTTAACGGTATATACACCGGCTTCTTGGACATACAAGCTATCTGATTTTACACTTGTTTTTATAAATGCATCTTTATTTTGCTCAGCGTTTTGGCTGCGTTTAGACACTTCTAACTCTATTGGTTTTGAACTAACACCTGCAACTGTAAAGGCAGGGATAGTGTAAGTACCTTCTTTACGCGTCATTAGTTTTACTGACCAATTAGTTTGCTTACTGATCTCACCATTTACGATATTGGTTCGAGAGCTTACGCTGGTGGGCCCAACAACAAAGTCTTTTAATAGTACAGAGGTATCAGGCTGCTCGCTTTTGATACTATCATCTACGGAGATTGTTAAAATAAAAAACTCGCCAGCAAGTACTGGGTTTTTATCAACACTTGCCTGCAGTTGGCTGGCGGCCCATAGCGGCGCTGCCGCGATTAACAATAAACAACATAATAATCGCATTACCATGATTTTTCGGCTCCTCGTGGACGACGTTGATAGGTTCGTTTTTGTGCTTCTAGCTGCATTTTATTTCTTAATAAGATTGCAGGATCATCGGGGACTTTGCGCAACAGTTGATTCAGTTGTTGTGCTTTCTCTTTTTCTTCATTGGTTAGTTCGGCTGCCTGTGCTTGCATCGCCTGTTGCTCAGCTTGCTGCTTGGCTTGCTCATCATTTTGCATAGGCTCAGGTTGAGCCTCTTTTTGCTGATCAGATTGCTCAGGCTTTTGTTCATCGGATTGTGATGACTGCTCTGATTCAGACTCCATTTCAGGTTGATTTTGCTGATCTTTATTAGACTCGCTTTGTTCACCTTTTTGATCTGACTGCTCACCTTGCTCAGACGGTTGTTGGTCATCTTGTTGCTCAGTTTGCTCAGAGTTTTCGCCTTGCTCTGAATTATCGCCTTGTTGCTTTTGCTGGTTGTCTTGTTGACGGTCTTCGTTTTGTTGATCGTTATTTTGCTGCTGATCTTGCTGCTGTTGCTCTTGCTGATTCAACAACTTTTCAACCAGAGCTTGGTTTTCCTTTGCTTCAGTGAAGTTATCTCTAAGCTGTTGTGCTTGCTTGTAAGCATTTATAGCTTGTTCAAGCTCACCTGCTTTTGCAAGGGCATTACCGTAGTTATACAAGCCCGTAGCAGATTTATCTTCACTAAACGCATCCATTGCCGCTTGGTAATTACCTTGTTGGTAAAGTGCAGCACCTTTTAGTTGAGAGTTCTCAGCTTGGGCGGCTTGTTCAAATTGCTTCTGCTGATAAGCATCGAGTGCGCGTTGATCTTGGTTCTTGAACATTTCTGGTAGTTCAGCGGCATACACGTGTTGCTGCGGCAATAGCATAACGAACATAAAGCCAAGTACTAGGCTACTACGGCGAATTAAAAAGAGTGCCAGTGGTATTAAGATCAGCAGTCCATAAATACCTGCATCTACACGCCAGAGTGTTTGGCTTTGCTTTTCATCTTTAAGTATTTCAGCATTTGCACTAGGTGCAAAGGTTTGAATATCTTGATTGTTGGTCTGATAAAGTGCAAATTTGCCACCACTATTACGTGCAAGCGCACTTAAACGACTGATATTCAGCGTTGGAATCACAATCTGCCCCTGCATATCTTTCAAAAAGCCACCTTCAGGTAACTTAATAGGTGCACCTTGCTCAGTACCAACTCCGTAAACATTTAAGCGATAATGTGACTGATCCGTAAAACGGCTAATATCTTCTTGATCTAGGCTATCAATACCGTCGGTGACTAGAATGATATCACCTTCTAAGTAACCCGCCTGATTGAGCAACTCGTTCGCTTTTTCAAGTCCTTCGATTACATTAGAGCCTTTACTAGGCATGATTTCAGGGCTAAGGCTTGGAATGAGATTCGCTAATGTACTGGCATCGTTTGTTAATGGTGAAATGGTAAAGGCCGAACCTGCATAGGCGACTAATGCTGTATCACCTTCTTTAAATAGCTCAATCATATCAAGGGCTTTAAAACGTGCTTGTACTAAACGACTTGGCGCAATATCTGTACTGAACATGGAGTACGACATATCCATAACAATAACGCGGGCGTTTTTCGCTTGAAACACAGGGACTTGTTTCTTCTCAAAGCTTGGTCCTGCACTAAACACGATAGCGAGAATCGTAAAGAGAGCAACTAACCAAAGTGGCTGACTTTGTTTTTTATGATTGTCGCTCATAACAAATTGCGCTAAATGTGGGGCAATTAACGCTGCCGGTGCGTTCTTTTTATTACGCACCAATAACACACTAAAAATAATGACCGCAGGTATTAATAACCAAAGTAGGGCAGGGCGAATAAATTCGAAATCCATATTACTTCTCCTGCTTAAGTTGGCGAGTAAAGCTAATGAATACAGCAAGAACAATTAAACCAAGTGCTGCCAATAGCGGAATATAAAACAATGAAATTTGAGGGCGAAAAGTCTGCTCATCACTACTAACAGGTTCGAGCTTATCGAGTTCTTGATAAATCTGCTGCAAACCAGCCACATCTTTTGCTCTAAAGTATAAGCCGCCAGTTTGCTCGGCAATACGTTTTAGCAAGCTTTCATCAAGGTTGCCGCCACTCATACCGCCCATATTAAATAGACTAAAACCACGTGGGTTATCTGAGCCGACACCAATGGTGTATACTTTTATGCCTTCCTCGCGAGCTAACAGTAGCGCATCTTCAGGATTGAGGTTACCAGCAGTGTTTTGTCCATCAGTTAAGAGCACCACGATTCGATTGCTTTCATCTTTGTTAGCAAAACGCTTTACAGATAAACCTAAGGCATCACCGATGGCTGTTGCGCGGCCTACAAGGCCAATTTGTGCTTCACCAAGCATTTGGCTTACGGTTTTAACATCACGCGTAAGCGGTGTTTGTAAAAATGCGGTATCACCAAATAAAATCAGACCAAGGCGATCGCCTTGACGTTGTTCAATAAAGTCACCTAGTACGGCTTTAACCATGGTTAGTCTGTCGACATATTGGCCTTGATAAGCCATATCTTGCTCAGTCATTGAGCCTGATAAGTCTACCGCCAGCATAATGTCACGGCCTTCATTGGGTAAAGTAATTGGTTCATCAAGCCATGTTGGGTTTGCAATCGCAATGACCAATGAGACCCATACCGCCCATTCAAGCAATGACACTTTGTGACTATGTTGTTGCACGGCTTGGTTGTTAAGCCCAAGCTTGGCAAAGCCTGGAATACGTAGACGTAACTGACCTTGCTGTTTTGAAGGCATAAAGCGGCTGACTAACCAAGGCAAGGGTAAAAGCACAAAGAACCAAGGCCAACTAAACTCAAACATTGATAGGCTCCTTGAGTTTAAAGTTGTGAATGGCGCTGCGTAATTTAGCCGCAAGCTCTGCATTATTATTTTGCTGTTGGTAAAGTGGCATGAGCTCATCGTAGCTAAAAGTGTCTCCACAGAGCTTTGATAAACTCTCTGACCATTGTGCCAAAGGCTGTGAAGCAAGCTGACTATTATAGTAATGACGTGTTAAGCGCTTAAGAATAATATGCAACGCTTGTGCATCATCTTTAGCCACATTTTGACTCATTTTAATCGCTTGCTTTTTGGCTTTCTTGAATTGCTGATTTTTATATAGCAACACTAAACCAACTACCAGTAGTACAACTAAAAATACAATAATTAACCACCAAATAGGAGCCAGTGGCCACCATGCGACCTCTGAAGGTGCAATGACATCATGTAAGCCATCGAGCGGATTTGTTTGCATTATTACTTTCTCACTAATTGCAGCTCAAGCGGGGTGGCTGCACTGAATGAAATTAAACTAAGTCCAGATTTTTGTAAGCGTTTTAGCCTCAAAGCGAATGACTCTTGTGCCGACTTAGCAAAGCGTTCCCGAAATTGCTTATCCATTAACGGCAGAGCAAGATCTTGCCCATTAGCAGATACAGTCACTGTTTGCTTAAATGCAGGAAGTTGATGTTCGAATGGGTCGCTTACGTGGCAACCAATTAACTCGCAGTGACGGCTTAGTATTTCAAGTTGTTTAAAGCTTGCTTCGTCTAGTGCGCTAAAATCTGAAACGATATAAACTAAGCTACCGGGCTTAGCTAAATGGTTAAGACGCTTGAGGTTCTCACTAAATAAACTGGTCGCGCTTTTATCAACATTAGCTAACGCCTGACTATGAATGTCACATAAATTATGGCAAAGCTTTAATACTGCTTTTTCCCGCGATGTGGGTTTTAGTTCATGATGACTGTGTTGGTTAAATACCAAACCACCAATTCGGTCGCCACGCTGACAAGCTGACCATGCAACCAAAGCGCTGATATGTGCTGCTTGCACTGACTTTAACAATAACTTTGAGCCAAACAACATGGAGTTTGAAAAGTCGGTGAACACAAAAACGGGGCGCTCTTTCTCTTCTTGGAACAGTTTTGTGTGAGTTTCGCCAGTGCGAGCGGTGACTCGCCAATCGATTGAGCGAATGTCATCACCCGTTTGGTAATGGCGTACCTCAGCAAACTCCATGCCTCGCCCTTTGTGCGGCGCAAGGTATTGCCCAGCTAAGCTGTTTTTGATTTTTACTTTAGGTGCAAGTTCAAGTAAGCGCGCTTTGGCTTTGTAATACATCAACTCTTTGAGTGATAAATTAACACCTTGGCTATGGCTTTCATGCAACCAAGTAGCTATATCTAATTGACCTGACATAACTTATGGTACTGCAACCAGTTCTAAAATGCGCGTGATCACATCATCTTTGCTGATGCCGTCTGCTTGGGCTTCGTAGCTTAAAATAATACGATGGCGTAATACATTATGCAGTACCGCCTGAATATCGTCAGGGGCAACAAAGTCACGGCCTTCAAGCCAAGCATGGGCTCTAGCACATTTGTCTAGGGCAATGGTTGCACGTGGGCTGGCACCGTATTCAATCCAGCGACCAAGCTGCTCATCTAGTTCAGAAGCTTCGCGGGTCGCAATGATTAGTTGTACCAAATACTTTTCAAGTGGTTCAGCAAGGTACAAACCCAAAATTGATTTTCGTGCTGCGAAAAGATCACTTTGGCTAATTTGCTGTGTTTCAGCTTGTTTATCAGATATTGCTTCACCACGGGTCAGGCGAAGAATATCAAGCTCGTGTTCTGCCCCAGGGTAATCAATACTTAAATGGAGTAAGAAGCGGTCAAGCTGTGCTTCAGGAAGAGGGTAAGTCCCTTCTTGTTCTAGCGGGTTTTGGGTTGCCATAACCATAAATAGCTCAGACAGTGGGTAAGTATTTTTACCAACCGTTACTTGGCGCTCAGCCATGGCTTCTAATAAAGCAGATTGTACTTTTGCAGGCGCACGGTTGATTTCGTCAGCTAAAATAAGATTGTGAAATAACGGCCCTTTTTCAAATACGAATTCACTAGTTTGCTGACGGTAAATGTCGGTGCCAGTGACATCCGCAGGGAGTAAGTCAGGAGTAAATTGTACACGTTGGAAGCTACCTTCAACGCCTTTTGCTAAAGCATTCACTGCACGTGTCTTTGCAAGACCAGGAGGACCTTCAACAAGTAGGTGACCATCTGCCAAAATAGCGATTAACAGTGCTTGAGTTAATTGAGGTTGGCCGATAATTTGCGTGTCTAAATATGATTTTAATTGTGAAAATGCGTTAACTGCCATAATAAAAAGACTGTCCTAAATAGCGTGAGTCAAAATGTTATTGTTATGCGCCGATATAAGCCTATTCAGTGCTGATAAATTAGCTAAGCGTTATCATTAATTAGGCGCTTTTTACAAGTTATAAGGATTCAAAGCTTACAACACAAGTGTTAGACATAAAATCCTAAAATAGTTCGTTATTTTTTAAGGATTTTTAGCCTACCATATAAATACGCGTTATTTTTGTAAATAAGCTAAAAAAAGCCTATGGTTGGTAACTAATTTCGTTTCTCTATTGGCATTCGTATTCGGGTTGTTTTAGAATCAGGAAAAACAAACAGGTCAGACCTGTCAGCGGGAGAGCATAAATGTCTGAGCAAAATATACTTAAAACAGCAAAGGGCGATCGTATCGCCATCGTTAGCGGCTTACGAACGCCGTTTGCAAAACAAGCGACTGCATTCCACCATGTGCCAGCACTTGATATGGGTAAACTGGTTGTCAACGAGATGCTTGAACGTCTTAATTTCGACAAGTCTGAAATCGATCAACTTGTATTTGGTCAAGTAGTGCAAATGCCAGAAGCGCCTAATATTGCTCGTGAGATTGTTTTAGGCACAGGTATGCCTGTTTCAGTAGATGCATACTCTGTATCACGTGCGTGTGCGACAAGCTTCCAAGCAATTGCTAATGTTGCTGAGTCAATTATGGCAGGTTCAGTGCAAGTGGGTATCGCTGGTGGTGCTGATTCATCGTCTGTGTTACCAATCGGTGTGAGCAAAAAATTAGCCGGCAGCTTGGTTGATTTAAACAAGGCGCGAACACTTGGCCAGCGTTTGAAGATTTTCTCAAAACTGCGCCTAAAAGATTTACTCCCTGTACCACCAGCTGTTGCTGAGTACTCTACTGGTTTATCTATGGGTCAAACGGCAGAGCAAATGGCGAAAACGCATAGCATCAGTCGTGAAGATCAAGATGCTTTAGCACATCGTTCTCACACTCTTGCAAGCCAAGCATGGGCTGATGGCAAGCTAAAAGACGAAGTAATGACGGCCCATGTTGCGCCTTATAAGAGTTTTATTGAGCAAGATAATAACATCCGCCATAACTCAACGGTTGAAGGCTACGCGAAATTAAAACCTGTATTTGACCGTCAGCATGGTTCAGTTACTGCTGCTAATGCAACACCATTAACAGATGGTGCCGCTGCGGTATTAATGATGAGCGAGAGTAAAGCTAAAGCACTGGGTTACAACATTCTTGGTTATGTACGTAGCTTTGCGTTTTCTGCAATCGGTGTTCATGAAGACATGCTAATGGGTCCGGCGCACTCAACGCCAATCGCTCTAGACAGAGCAGGAATTACATTAGCTGATTTAGATTTAATTGAAATGCACGAAGCATTTGCAGCGCAAACACTTGCCAATATGAAGATGTTTGCGTCAGATAAATTTGCACAAGAAAAGCTAGGTCGTAGTAAAGCGATCGGCGAAATTAACATGGACAAGTTCAATGTCTTAGGTGGCTCTCTGGCATACGGCCACCCATTTGCGGCAACAGGTGCACGCCTGATCACGCAAAGCTTGAATGAACTTAATCGTCGCGGTGGCGGTCTAGCACTTACGACTGCGTGTGCAGCGGGTGGCTTAGGTGCAGCCTTTGTATTGGAGAGTGCGTAATGACAGATTCAGTATTTAGTTTATCAGTGGTTGATGACGGCGTAGCCGTTGTAACCATTGATGTGCCGGGTGAGAAAATGAACACCCTGCGTAGCAGTTTTGCAGAAGATTTAAAAACCTTACTTAAAGATGCACAAGCACAGGCAGTAAAAGGCATGGTGTTTATTAGCGGTAAGAGCGATAACTTTATCGCCGGTGCTGATATTAAAATGCTTGATAATGCTAATAGCCGTGAAGACGCATTAGCGCTGAGCGAAATGTGCCAAGAAGCGTTTTTTGATATGAAAAAACTGCCTTTCCCAACAGTGAGTGCCATTCATGGTGCAGCACTGGGTGGTGGTTTAGAGTTTGCTTTAGCTTGTGATTATCGTGTTTGTTCTGACAGCGACATCACTAAACTTGGCTTGCCAGAAGTACAGTTAGGCTTATTACCAGGTGGCGGTGGTACACAGCGTTTACCTAAATTAGTGGGCCTTCAAAAAGCACTTGAATGGATGCTTACAGGTAAGCAAGTTCGTGCTAAGCAAGCGAAGAAAACAGGCTTAGTAAACGACTGTGTGCCGCACAGTGTTTTACTTGACGTTGCTAAAGAATTTGCACTAAAAGGTAAGGCGAAGGTTACTAAACCAAAACTTGATCGTTTAAGCCAATTACTTGAGTCGAACCCATTTGGCCGCAACATTATTTTCAAAAAAGCACAAGAAAATGTGCTGAAGAAAACCGGTGGTCACTACCCAGCACCTTTAGCCATTATTAAAGCAGTTCGTGCAAGTGTTGAGCTTGATCAGTTAAAAGCATATAAAACTGAAGCTGAAGGCTTTGCCACGCTAGTTATGAGCGATGAGTCAAAAGCATTGCGCGGCATTTTCTTTGCAACCACTGAAATGAAAAACGAATGGCGCAATGATGATGCACCAGCAATCGCTAAAGCTGCGGTATTAGGCGGTGGCTTAATGGGGGCGGGTATCGCTCATGTCAGTGCAGTGAAAGCGGGTGTGCCAGTGCGCATCAAAGACGTGGCTGAAAAGGGCATCAGCAATGCGATGAATTACAGCTATAAAATTTTAGATAAAAAGCAAAAGCGCCGTATTTTGTCTAAAGCTGAGCTGCAACAAACCATGAACCGTATTACCGGCACTACCGATTACAGCGGCTTTAAACACATTGATATCGTAATCGAAGCAGTGTTTGAAGACTTAGCTCTTAAGCAAGGTATGGTGGCTGATGTTGAACGCGAGTGCCAAGACAACACGATTTTTGCAAGCAATACCTCGTCATTACCGATTGCACAAATCGCTGCGGATGCAGCGCGTCCAGAAAATGTAATTGGTCTGCATTACTTCTCACCTGTTGAGAAAATGCCACTTGTTGAGATCATTCCACACGCGGGTACGTCTGAAGAAACCATCGCCCGCGTTGTTAACTTTGCCCGTAAACAAGGTAAAACACCGATTGTGGTTAAAGATATGGCTGGTTTCTATGTAAACCGTATCTTAGCGCCTTATGTAAATGAAGCGGCTAATTTATTGCTTGCAGGTGAGCCAATTGAAAAGATTGACCAAGCCTTAGTTGAGTTTGGTTTCCCCGTTGGTCCATTAGCATTACTTGATGAAGTAGGGATTGATATTGGCTCTAAAATTGCCCCCATCCTTGAAAAAGAATTGGGCGAGCGTTTTAAAGCCCCTGATGCCTTTAACCGCTTAATCGATTCTAAGCGTTTAGGCCGTAAAACAGGTCGTGGCTTTTATCTTTATGACAAAAAAGATAAAAAAGTGGATGAGTCAGTATACGAGTTACTTGGTGTTACGCCATCACCTCGTTTAAACAAGAGCGAAATTGCTAAACGCTGTGTGGCACAGATGCTGAACGAAGCGGTGCGTTGTTTAGATGATGGCATTATTGCTAGCCCACGTGACGGTGATATTGGTGCTATTTTTGGTATTGGTTTCCCTCCGTTCTTAGGCGGTCCATTTAGCTATATGGATAAACTTGGCGCAGCACAGGTTACTTCTGAAATGGCCACATTTGCTAATTACAACCCAATTTTTACTCCTTGCGATACATTAAAAGCAATGGCTGAAAAGGGGGGGCGTTTTTACCAAGCAGAAAGTGAAGAGTCGGCAGTTGCCGAAGCTGCACAACTCGATCCAGTTGAAGTAACCAAAGAAGTGGTTGAAGACGAGCAAGCTTCAGATGACGTGGATACAGAAACAACTAAAAGCTAATTCTTTAAATTAGTTAGTTAATTTAAAAGCCCTGCTCATTTTGAGCGGGGCTTTCTGTTTCAAAGGAATATTGCTTTAAAGAAATATAAGAAATTTTATGGCATCACTGTGATTTTATATTTAATATAAGCAATTAAATTCAATGACTTAATTTCAACAAGGATGTCAGAGTGTCTACTTCATGGAAGCCTAAAGGTTTTATCGCTATTCTTCTTGGCGTGTTATTTCAGCCATTTGTATTTTTGTACGTTAATAAATTCAGGTTGTTCATTACTTACCTTGTCTTAACGGCCTTATGTTACTTGCTTGACATTAAAATCCAAGCGAGTGCAGGAGAAGCCGATTGGTATCAAGGTATCTATCTCACAAGTGTGTTTATAATTATATGTCCACTCCATGCTTTTTGGATAACAAAGCACTATAACGCAGATAAGAAGCGGCCTTGGTTCGCAAGTTGGTGGGTTGTAACTTTAATTTATCTTACCGTCTCTGCTGCTCTTATTTTAATGAGAATTTTTTCATTTGAGCCTTTCACTTTACCAGCTTCATCTATGGCACCTCAGTTAGATAAAGGGAGCCAAGTTCTAGTTAGTAAAATAGGTTTTGGTAATTATCGGTACTTAGGTTATCAAATTTCAAGATCGCCCATGTCAGCTAAAGTAGGTCGAGGTGATGTTGTTGCCTTTCAGTATCCGAAAAACCCTGATTATACTTGGCTGAAACGCGTAATAGGGGTGGCTGGCGATAGAATTGTTTATCGAAATAAAACTGTTTATATCCAAAAAGCATGTGATGAGGGAGCTGACATTTGCGCTGACTTCATTCCTTTAGAGCAATCTCTCGTTTCTCAAACTGAAAGTGGACTTAAAGTTCTACAAGAGGTAAATGATGGTAAACATTATCAAATTTTACTAAATGAGAATCACCCTGAACAGATAAGTCATTATTTCGACCAAGCTGGCAGTGAAAAGGCGGAATGGATCATCCCTGAAGATCACTACTTTGTTATGGGTGACTCTAGAGATAATAGCTCAGATAGCCGCTTTTGGGGCTTTGTTCCTAAAGATAACGTGATAGGAAAAGTGATTTATACTTGGTAGCTGTAAAGCAGCTTACGCTGCAGTATTGGCCATAAGTGGTATTTAATTAGCTAAGTAGGTTTGTTATAACTAGACTTATTTACTTAGCGATTGATCACCATGACTCTCACCACTGCGCGATTAACTTTACGGTTGTTAAATGCTGATGACTGGCCACTGTTTTACACTTTGCACAATGATGCAGAGGTTATTGAGAAATGCTTTGATAAGCCCTCAGAAGCGCAGCTACGTGCGAAGTTTAATGAACGTTTAAAGCCTTGGCAGCCAGATGCAAACTCGCCACTGTGTTTAGTTATTATTGAAACGAGTACAGGTAAAGAGGTGGGGGTGACAGGCTTTACCTCATCAACCGTTCCTGATATTCAAGAAGTTGGCTACTTATTGCTGCCTAATTTTCATGGTCGTGGCTATGCCACCGAGTCTTTAAAGGCGGTGCTTGATTTTGCTCAGGCTGAGTATTCTGTGAAGGAGTTTAAAGCTGTCGTCACTGAAGGCAACATAGGTTCAGAAAAAGTACTTGAGAAGTGTGGCTTTCAGCTAGTTGATAAGCAATTAGATGCCTATGCCATTGGTGGGGTTTTGTATACCGATCATCATTTTCATTTAAATTGCACTGATCACAGGGTGTGATCAGTGCGGTCAAATTATAGGTGAAGCTCAATCGCTTTTCTGTCTTTTTCAGGCATATTTGCAACCACCAAATCAAACGAGTTATCAATCATTCGTTCAATTTCTCCTTGTGGGATAGTGCCATCTAAAATCACTGTATTCCACAACCGTTTATTCATATGGTAACCAGGAATTACAGAAGGAAAAATATCACGTAATGCTTGGGCTTCGTCCGGATCGCATTTTAAGTTAAGCCACCAAACAGGTTCACCATCTTCATTTGTTTGGCCTTCTTTTCCCTCTGCGAGAGTCGCAAACATTTTATGATTTACTTTGTAAACATCGACGTCTTGACCAAATGGCTGAGTGAGCATTACCACTGGCTTTTTCATTAAGTATTCATGTACAGCATGTTGATTCATGATCCAGTCCTTGAAGTCATTTTTTGTTGCTATAAAGATAGCATCTTTTTATTCGGTTTGAGACATTTATTACGATAATTCGCTGAAAAATAGACCAATTACATCAGCAAAAGTAAAACTGCAAATTTTTGTTGAACAATAGTAATTACGTGGTAAATTCCTGTCATTAAAAAACGATAGGAATACACCCATGCCTAAGGCTAGTGAAGTCAAAAAAGGTGCCGCTATTGAGCATAACGGCCAAGTTTTAGTAGTAAAAGATATTCAACGTTCAGTACCGCAAGGTCGTGCTGGTGGTAGTTTATACCGCATGCGTTTATATGATGTTGTTACTGGTGGCAAAGTAGACGAAACATTTAAAGACAGCGATATGCTTAAACTTGCTGATTTAACTCGTCGTGAAGCGATGTTCTCTTACATTGATGGTGAGGAGTATGTTTTCATGGATAATGAAGACTACACGCCTTATAACTTAAACAAAGAAGCAATCAGCGAAGAGATTTTATTTGTTAATGAAGAGACGCAAGGTCTACATGTTATAGTAATCGATGGCTCACCAGTGGGGATTGACTTACCTTCAAGTGTAGAACTTGTTGTTGAAGAAACAGACCCTTCAATTAAGGGCGCTTCAGCAAGTGCTCGCTCAAAACCTGCACGTTTGAGTACAGGTCTTACTATCCAAGTGCCAGAGCATATTTCAACAGGCGATCGTATTCGCATTAACACCGCAGAACAAAAGTTTATGGGTCGCGCTGAAAAGTAGTCCTAGCTGATTATGTTTGATAAAACCGATTGCAGATCGGTTTTATCATTTTATTTACTTATAAAGTAGTATTTTCATTAATCATTTAATATTACTTTGTTTAAAGATTGAAAAAGGGACAGAAAAAGCGCATTATTAAGCGCTCAAATTATTGCTATGTGGCTGTTTCTATCATGTATACGGGTTAGGTAGCAAAAACAATAATAACAAGCAGTAGTAGATTAAATGTTAAACCACGGATTGGAAAACAGAGAATACGTTAAATTACCTGAAGGGGTTGATATTGCAATCACACCCGCAGGTGTTGTCTCCCGTAGCTATGCCTACATCATCGATTTCCTATTTCGCAGCCTTATTATGTTCGTTGTATCACTTGTATTTAGCTTTTTAGGTGATGCAGGGCAGGGCATTATTCTGATTATTTATTTTATAATATCTTGGGGATACAACATTTTTTTTGAAATGAAAAATGGTCAAACTCCTGGGAAAAAGCGTCTTAAGATCCGCGTAGTACAAGATAATGGCTTACCAGCCAGTTTTTCACAAATTGTTGTACGAAACCTATTACGTCCAGCAGATATGTTACCTATTGGCTATTTTTTAGGGCTAGTTGTCATGATGTTCAACTCTCGTTTTAAGCGTATTGGTGATTGGGCAGCAGGCACTATGGTTATTTATGATGATGAAGTAGAGGCACGCCCTGAATTACCGAAAGGCAATATTGAAATTCCAGTATTGAGCTTAAGCACGGAAGAACAATTAGCAGTGCTTGCTTTTGCAGAGCGCAGTGATGAGCTTTCTGATGCGAGGCGCAGTGAACTCGCTGCAATTTTAGCTGAGCCATTTAAGTTAGAGGGCAATGAAGCGCAGAGTATGTTAATCGGTTATGCGCGTTTCTACTCAGGTCAGTTAAGTAACTCTAATGAACAGGCGCATAGTGAGACAGTGCAATGAAGCAAACGCAATTTGTAAAATCGAATAGCCAGAGCTGGAATGAATTTAAGGCGCTTTGCGAGCTTGCAGAATCAGAAAGTTTGCCGGTTTATTTTCCTAATATGTACCGTAAGGTGTGTAATGATTTAGCCATTGCCCGCAGTCGTCAATATAGCCCCGTACTTATTGAGCAAATTAATCGTTTAGTTCAGTATGGTCAAAAGCGCTTGTACTTATCTCGCAGCAATCAGTTTTCTGAGATATGGCATGTTGCCCGCACAGCATTTCCTCGGGCCCTCTATGAGAACCGTATAATGCTGGGCATTAACTTATTAGCATTTTGGGGCTTAGCACTTATCGCGTTTATTTGGGTGATGCTTGACCCTGATGCGGTATATACATTTTTGGGGCAAAGCACTGTACTGCAAATTGAAGAAATGTATAACCCCGGGGGCAGTGTACAAACAGCTGAGCGTGGCGCAGCTCAAGATCTCATGATGTTTGGTGTTTATATTTACAATAACATTGGCATTGCATTTCAAATGTTTGCTGGTGGGGTGTTGTTTTGTGTTGGCGCTGCATTTTTCTTACTATTTAACAGCTTTTACTTTGGTGCGATTGCCGCTCACATTGTTAATATTGGCTTTGAAGGGCCATTTTTCTCATTCGTTATAACCCATGGTTCATTTGAATTAACCGCGATTATTATTGCCTCTGCTGCAGGGTGTCAAATAGGTTATGCATTATTGAATCCTGGTCATTTTACCCGCGGCTATGCAATTAAACAGGCCGCACAAAAAGCATTGCCTCTTATTGTTGGTGCGTTTTTAATGCTTGTTCTTGCGGCATTTATTGAGGCCTTTTGGTCGCCACGTGATATAGCCAATGAAATTAAATATAGTGTAGGGAGTGTTTGCTGGGCGTTTGTTTTGTATAGGCTATACAAGGGGATGCGTTATGGAGCTTAATAGGTTAAGTTTTAACCCGCGTAAACGTAGCGCCTATGAAAACTTTGATTTAACTGTATTATTAACTAAACAGCACTTTTTACCTTTGTTTAGCCTCTATATCTGCTTAGCTTTACCAACATTTTTGATATTAGGGTTTTTACTTGGCTGGTCAATCGCGGCATTTGCTGTATGGCTATTAAAACCTTTATTTGAACGCCCTTTACTTGATTACATGTCGAAGGCTGTTTTTAGTCAACCAACCTCGATTAAGTCAAGCATACTGGTTATAAAGCAGCTTAAATTTAAGGATATGCTAGCGCATTTAACCGTATTTAGGCTCAGCCCTAATCGCGCATTTTTGGCTCCGGTGGAGCAATTAGAGCGCTTATCAGCAGAGCGAAAGCAAAAACGTAAGCAAGTTCTTTTTGCAACATCAAAGCCAAAGCAAACCTTATGGATGCTTTTTTGCGTACATTTCGAGTTTATTGTTTTAATGGGACTTTCGGCTTTTTCAATTGCATTGATCCCAAATTCATTTTCTCTTGAAGAATCTATCTATCAATTTCAAGACTCTCCTGCTTGGCTAGAAATTGCCTTTAACTTACTTTATTTATTAAGTATTTCCCTCGTCGCGCCATTATTTGTCACAGGGGGGTTTTTAGCCTATTTACATCGCAGGGTTGAGCTCGAAGGTTGGGACATTGAGCTTGCTTTTAAGAATATAAAAACACGTTTTGCACAGCCTTTGTCATTGATATGCGCTTGCTTACTTAGCTTTTTGGCAGCGATGCCACAAACCAGTTTTGCTGAGGAGCTTGATAAAGATGCTGTTAAAGAACAAGTGATTACACTTTACAATCAAGATGATGTTATTGAAAAGAAAACGACTTGGGTTCCTGACTTTAATTTTGAGCAAGACAACGCAAGTCCATCATCGTTTGATTTTTCATGGCTGAGTAACTTTTTTGAGTTAATTGGATTTACGCTTAGTTATTTAGTATGGGGCTTTGTAGGATTACTTGCACTGTGGCTTGTTTATTACCTTGTTAAGAATAAAGGCTTTTTCACTGGGTTGAAGCTGCCTGAAAAGCCACAAAAAAAATCTGACCATGTTATTCCGTCTTTATTTACTGACATTAAACATGACGAACTTCCTGATGATTTAATTAGTGCTGCACTTGAGAGTTATCGTTCAGGAAACTTACGGTTAGCGCTTGGTTACTTATTGCATCACTCACTTCGCTGGGCACAGGTTCAGTATGAGATAAAACTTCATCGTTCAATGACTGAACGTGAGTGTAAACAAGTAATTGATGCAAGCGTGCCCGAGCAATGGCAAGCTGTATTTAGCACATTATTTTCAGCATGGGTCAGTGTTGCTTGGGGACATCGAAAACCTAATATCGACTTTGCACAACTTGCAGAGCAAATTAAGCAAATGTCGTTGCCTGTGGAGTTAAACCATGAAACTTAAGTATTTTATGATTGGTTTACTGGTTTTAACCGTTGCTTTACTCGGGTCAATGTTGGCATCAGTAAAGTGGGAAAAACAGGAAGTAGAGATAGGTTTTCAACCAGAGGTAGCAAAAGACAGCTTCACTCTGGCTCAGCGTTTATTGGCTTCATATGATGTGCAATGGCACAAAGACAAACGTTTAGCCAGCCAAACTAACCCCAATCAATTAACAATAGACCCAAATACTATGCTGGTTGTTGATGAGGCTGTACTTGCTAACTCATATGAGCTAGATCAACAGCTAGTGCAGTGGGTCGCTGACGGTGGGCGTTTAGTGTATGTACTTAACCGACAGCGCGATGAGCTAGGGATTGATAACGCAATTTTTTTCCAAGAGTTAGGGATTGATGTTACAACCGTCGATGATGTGTTTGAATTCAATTTTGTGCTATTAGAAGAAGGCAGCTCAAATACAACACTGACAATTGATGAGACAACGCAATTAGAACTCGAACTTAGCCAAGCTTTTAAAATTGATAGTTGCCAAGGCGTGCAAACAGAAAATCAAGCGGGTGATACTGTAATGTGCGATCTGCCCTTTGGTGCAGGCCGTGTTATTGTTTTACCATCACTGGCCCCTTTTACTAATTATAAGTTACGGCATCTAGATCATGGCAGCCTATTAGTTTGGTTAACTCAAGGTGCCAGTAAAGTGACGTATGTGCCGTATTTAAGTTACCCAAATTGGTTATCTAAGTTGTGGCATTGGAGCTGGCAGTTTGTGGTTAGCTTATTACTGACAGTGGTATTTGCTGTGTGGCATATTAGTAGCCGTATTGGCCGCGCATATGCGCCAGATGTCGATAGCAAAACAAGCTTTAATCAGCATATTCGAGCTATTGCAAATTTTTACACAGAACACGGTCATGAAGCGCGTTTATTTGAAGCGTTAAAAAAAGATTTTAATGCAAAAGTAGAGACGCGAGTCCCTAATTTCAAAATGCTTAGTGCACACAAACAGGCTGAGATTATTGCCAGCCTAACTCAGTTTGATAAAGAGCAAGTCGAGATCTTGCTTTCAAGCGAACTTCCCGAGTCTCGTGAACAACGAACAGATTATATAAAACGATATAGACAATTAAGGAATGCCTTATGAGCACGGAACTAGATACTCACTCATTGAGCCTGGTAGATGCGGCAAACGCAGTAAAAAAAGTGAAAGAAAATATTGCGCGTGTTCTTGTTGGTCAAGATGCCATTGTAGAAGACGTATTAACAGTATTGTTTGCCGGCGGACATGTGTTACTTGAGGGTGTACCAGGGCTTGGTAAAACCTTGTTGGTACGAGCACTTGCTAAAAGCTTGAGTGTTGATTTTTCGCGGGTTCAGTTTACACCCGATTTAATGCCATCGGATGTCGTAGGTCACAGTTTATATGATATGAAATCGGGTGAATTTAATATTAAAAAGGGACCTGCTTTCACCAACATATTATTGGCCGATGAAATAAACCGTGCACCTGCAAAAACTCAGTCAGCGTTACTTGAAGTGATGCAAGAACAACAAATAACCATTGATGGTGACACGCTGTCAATCGACTCGCCATTTATGGTTCTTGCCACGCAAAACCCGCTTGACCAAGAAGGTACGTATCCGCTACCTGAAGCAGAACTTGACCGTTTCATGATGAAGATTGAGCTAGGGTTTCCTTCGTTCGAATCTGAAGTGGAGTTACTAAAACTAAACACCAAGATGGTTTCGAATGAATCAACCGTTGATGCATTGCCTGCTGTATTGAATGCTGCCCAAATTGCACAAATTAAACAGCTTTGTGCAGATATATTAGTGGACGAACAGATTTTAAATTATGCGGTTGATATTACGCGTAGCTCAAGAACGTGGCAGGGAGTTTTACATGGTGCAGGGTTGCGAGCATCTATTAATATTATTAAAGCGGCAAAAGTTATGGCGCTAATGAATGGTCGCGACTTCGTAACCCCTGATGATGTTAAATCAGTGTCAGTTAACATACTTCGCCATCGTTTGATCTTATCTGCTGATCTTGAGCTTGAAGGTGTGTCATTTGATGAAGTGATTAGTGCCATTCTTGCTAGTGTTGAAGCACCACGATCATGAAACGTATAAAGCTAAGACCATCAAAACGCCTAGTACAGATACTGAGTGTTATTGTCCTCTTAGTGGTGGTATCTGCTTTGATTGAGCTTAGCAGCTTATTTATTACGCTACTGCTTTGTATTCCTTTGCTGATTGCTTGTGTTGATTGTTACTTTTCGCGATTTGCGCACAATGTATCTGTAGAGCTTTCAACAAATCAAAATATGGCGTTATATCGCTGGCAGCCAATAAAGTTGCTACTAAAAAATAAAGCGAAACAGGTTCTACGTGCTGATATCAGTATTCATTTAACAAATGCTCTGGAGCTTGCTGAAGCTGTAAAAAGTATTGAACTTGAGACAAACCAACAAGCTGAGCTTAGCTACTCTATGCGTGCCCATAAGCGAGGAGATGCAGATATTTCGGCGGTTGAATTACGTATAACTTCTGCGTTTGGGTTATGGCAATCAAATTGGTTAGCAGCACATCGTACCCAGTTAAAAGTATACCCAGACTTTAGCCGTGTCACGTCGAAGCAACACCTTAATGGCGTGACAAATAAACCAATTAATGGCCTTAAGCTAACAAAAAAACGTGGTGATGGAATTGAGTTTCATCAACTAAGAGAGTATCGCCAAGGTGACAGCGTTAGGCAGATAGATTGGCAAGCAACCAGTAAACGCCGTAAATTAATATCCCGAGAATACCAAGAAGAGCAAAACCAGCATGTAATTGTTATGCTGGATGCTTCAAAGAAAATGGCTATAGAGGCTAAAGAGGGCAGTCACTTTGACCACGCGCTAAATGCATTATTGTTACTATCACACACGGTATTAAAGCAAGGCGATTGGTTTAGTATGCAAAGCTTCAATCAAAATGTGCGTTGGTTACCGGGTGTAAAAGGGGCACAAAACGTGTCGCGGGTCATGAACCACTTTTATGATCTTTACCCAGATCAAAGTAGCAGTGATTATGTGGTTGCTGTAAATCAGCTAATTGCCAAGCGTAGTAAGCGCTCTTTAGTTTTACTCGTTACAACACTCGACGAACAAAGTATTGATGAGTTACTGCCAGCGATAAAACTATTACAGAAGCATCATTTAGTTGCCTTAATCAACATAAATAACCGCTCTGTGAGTGAAGTGCTTAAAGAACCAATTCAAAAGTATGAAGATGCGACAAGTTATTGCGCAGCACTCAGTTTATTAAATACACATAAGAAAAATATGGCGAAACTGAGAAAAGAAGGGGTGATTGCGATTGATTGTAACCCTGAGCAGTTATTGCCTCATGTGCTCAATACATATTTGAATGTGAAACATTCAGGTGCTTTATAATGATGCAGTTAAGTAACTAAAACATACTTGGATGTTAAACGGGACACATAGTAAAAAGGCATTAAAATTTAATGCCTTTTTCATTATGAAATTAAAGTAGCTTATTGCTGTCTATCAATTGCTTCATTAATCTTGTATTGGAAGTAAATAACGTTAAAGAAGAACGTTAAAATACCATTTAATTTTACAGGCTCAGCGCTACCTTCATTAATTAATTCTGTGAGTGAAGTACGCAGTGAGAAAATTAAAATAATGGCTACGACAAATGAGGCTAGCGACACAATAAAGCCGAGCTCAGGTAAAATACCGGCTATTGATAAAACAAGGTTAACCACATACAGCGCCACATAGCCATAAACTAGTCCTTGAGCTATTTGGTTTTTCGCCAGTGAGTTTGCTTTGTTTGTTCTATTTACAAGCCAGTACACACTGTAGATACCTAATGTGATGATACTTAAAAAGAACACGCCCCATGCCGAGAAGCGGTCAAAGTTCAAAATGGGTTTGTTGCTACCATCGTTATTTTGTGTAAGGTTTGCTTCCGGTGCCTCGTAGACGTTTGCAGTATTGTCAGACATGATGTCTCCTAATCATTTTTGTTTATTCCTTATGTGCATCAATGCACGTTCCTATTTTAACAATTTTGACCGCTTTGTATATAAATAATACAATTTTTTATTAGGTTTATGTTTGATATTTAAGAATATAATCTGCCTTTATACTGGCTATTTACATCCTGACGTTTTAACTGCTGCTTAAGTTATGTACACTGCGCGCTTATAACTGTGGGGGCTATTGTGTTTTTTGTTTGTGTGAGTTGTGTATTTATTTTTGTAATGTATTTAGAGTCCGTTTCAAAAGGCATGCCTGTTAAACGTTGGGTACTTTTAGGTGGGGCGCTAGGCCCTATTGCTTGGTGCTTGTTTAACATCCATTATCGACGTGCATTGATACGTCATATCGGTTTACAAGCGTGCAGCTGGCGACCTTAAACTTCAACGCTTCTTAATAAACTGGGCGCTGATTTATTACGCTGTTTTTTCAAAAAAGCTGTGAACTCAGGTTGTGACAAGGGTTTTGAGTAGTAATAACCTTGTACTGTTTGGCAATTTAATTGCTCTAACATCGCTATTTGCTCTGCTTTTTCAACGCCTTCAGCAACAACATGTAAGTCAAGGTTGTGTGCAATGGTAACGATAGAGTCGACCATATTACGGCCTCGTTCTGATTGCATGTCGTCTATAAAAGCTTTATCAACTTTTAATGTATTGAGTGGGAACTGCTTTAAGTAAGCCAACGATGAGTAACCCGTACCAAAGTCATCCATTGCTAAGTGTATACCTCTGGCACTAAGAGAACGCATCACTGAAATTGCTTCATTAGGATCGTCCATTACCGTTCCTTCGGTTATTTCGAGCTCTAAAAAGTAAGAGGGTAGTTCATTCTTTTGTAAAATTACATCAATGCGAGTCGTTAAATCAGGTAAGCTAAATTGCTTTGCAGATAGGTTTACAGCGACACGACCATTAAATAACCCTTGGTCGATCCATGCCTTCACATCACGACAGGCTTTATTAAGCACCACTTCACCGATTTCAATAATTTGCCCCGTTTCTTCTGCGATAGGAATAAACATTCCTGGGCTGATAATCCCCTTTTTAGGTGTGATGAAACGCACAAGTGCTTCCATACCATCCAATTTGCCGGTGCGAATATTCATTTTGGGTTGATAATAAACTTCAAAATGATCTTCTTTTAAACCGTAACGCATTAGGTTTTCTATTTGCAGACGTTTAACGGCTTGGCGGTTCATTGTGTCGTTAAAGAATAAGTAACTATTGCCTTTTTTCTTAGCGTGGTACATCGCTGTATCGGCATTTTTTAATAAAAGCTCAGGTGTATTGCCATCTTCAGGGAACAGTACGATACCAACACTCGAGGTGATTACTAGCTCATGGCCTGCCATGTTAAAAGGTGTGGCAATCGCTGCTAAAAACAGCTTTGCCATTCGCGTAATCGTATGAATGTCGTTGGTGCCTGACATAACAAGTGCAAACTCATCACCACCAAGGCGATAAAATACGTCTTTTTCACGGGTGAGCTTATTTAATCTCATGGCCAATTTGGCGAGCAGGCTGTCACCAAGTTGATGGCCTAAGGAATCATTGATCTTTTTGAAGTTATCCAAGTCAAATACTAATAGGGCATGATGATTATCTTGTTTGGCAAGCTTTTTAAGATTAGTAAAAAACAAATTACGGTTAGGCAAGCCGGTAGTACGGTCTCGGTTTGATAAATTATGTAACTGTGACTCAGCTTTTTTGCGCTCTGTTTGGTCAGAATAAACCACAACGTAATTGCATATTTGATTATGCTCGTTTTTGATTTCGTCGATAGAAATCTCTATGGGGAGTAACTGTCGTTGTGCATTTCTAAGCTTAACTTCTTGCTGCCAGTGATCTGTAGCTCTAACCGTTGCTTTTATTTCATCTACGTAGCTTTGATCATAGCCAAAAAGAGCAAAATCTTTCTTTAGATATTGCTCTCGAGTACCACCAAAAAGGGTCAAAAAGCTGGGGTTTAAATCAACTAATTTAAAGTTTTTATCGTAAATTGCGATGGCATCAGTCAGTGACTCAACACATTTTGCAAATAGGTTTAAACGTGCTTCTGTGGATTTGAGCTGTGATATGTCACGTACGGTGCCAGTCATACGTAGGGGGTTAAGATTGACATCTTTTTCAATAATCTTTCCGCGGTCGAGTACCCAATGCCAACGCTCTAAGCTGTCTTTTATACGATAGCTTGCTTCAAAAAAGGCAGTGTGTTCAGCAAAGTGTTTTTTAAGGGCTTTTTCAACATGTTGTAAATCATGAGGGTGGATTAAATCACGGTTGGGCGGGAAGCCTGCTGCGTTATTCGTATCGGTGGTATATTTATCGTTTATACGAATAACTTCACCTGTTTTTATATTCCAGTCCCACAGAGTATCACCGCTGCCTTCTACGGTACTTTTTAATCTATGTTCTGAAATACGAAGTTGATGGCGTGAGCGTTTGAGCTTATAAATAACGAATAGCAAATACGGTAATAACAGCAGCATTATAGAGCTAGGTATAAGCAATAGGGTGCTTTGCTCTAGCTCTATAGGGCTTGCAGCGGCTGAAAATATACCGGCCATATTGAGTGTTAGAAATACAGAAATCATTGTTATTATTTTTGTCATTAATGCAATACCTTAATTCGCACCAGATAATTTAATCTAAGCTCGCAAGCGAGTCAAAGAGAATGCGAAGAAAGGGTTGTTTTTGACTGTTTTTTGATTGCTTTATCACTTAACAGCTCTATTCGAGGTCGCGATTCGGCAAATGTCTCTTTTATGTATTGTTGCATTTGCTTTAAGCTCAGTTTATCAAGCTCAACAAGAAGTTGTTGCTGCATATTAAACTTACTATCTCGATTACCAATTGCTAACCAGAGCCTTTGTGAGCGAAGACGAAGATTTTTATCTTTTTCTGCTATATGTGTAATTAATCCAGCTTTTGTATCTTGCCATTGTTGCTCATCTAAAGAATCAATGTGCTGTAGATAGTTACTCATAAAATGCTGATGACGGATGAGTATTTCGTCAGCGGTGTGTTTTGGAGATTGAACATAAAACGCAATGCCAGCACGCGTATTAAAAGGTGCGTAGCCAGCCCCCACTAAATAACCAAGTTGTTGCTTGGTTCTAAGCTCATTAAAATAGTCTTGATTGATAAGGTGATTTAACACCATCATCTTTACTTTTTCAGCTGTGTCATCAGTCAGTGCTTGGTAATAAAGAACCATGGCGTGGTCATTACAATTTAGCTCAACGCGTTGCTGCTCGACATTTGTTATATCGTTAAGAGGGCGTGTTAGGTCGATAATTTTAGTGCAACCAGCTAAATGATCCGCCACTTGTTTTTGAAAAGCCAGTGCATCACTACGCTGCCAATTACCATGTAAAAACGACTCTACGTGTAGCGCTTTAAAGAATTCATGTCTGAAACAATTAAATTGATGAAAACTTGTATCTTTTAAAGCTTGTGCAAGTGCATTTGGTTCTGGGTTCCACGGCATCATTTTAACACCTAAGATACTGAATAACTCGCTTACCGGCTTGTTTTGATTACTATTACGCCAATGCCTCACAAGTTGCTTTTTATATTCAGCAAAACGTTTTGCGCATATTTCTACACTAAATAAGGCTTCGAGTAGTTCATCAACCAGTTCAAGCTGACTTGATGATAAGCCTGCGGTATGAAGCGTTAGGCCACCCTGGTGAGAGGTTAAATGATAACTTAAGCCTGCCAGCTCGGCAGGGTAAAATTGCTCAGCGACACTATCCATAAATAAATCAGCAAACAGCCGAGTTAAAGCCATATGCTTGACATCTTTAATGGCATAGTGCGAGTCCATCGCTAAGTAAAAATGTCCCTTAGCAACGCGAAAAGTCGCATCCTGCTTAAACCAAAAATCAAAGCCTTCTTGTTTTATCAGTAACTCAGGCGTTTTTTTAGGTTCATCCAGTGCTAAAAGTTCAACATTCTTCGTTAGATACGGGTTGGCAACAGGCAAACTCATTTCAGGTAATGGGGTGTTAATTTCACTTAATGCATCAAGCCAGCAAGGTGATATATTTTCGATTTTATAAGGCGTATTGTACCAAGCCGTGGTGTTTTCCGGCTCTACATCTGGATGTATGAGTACAAGGCGCATATTATCTGGCGTTAACCATTGCATTGCAATTTCATGCGCGCAGTGATTAAAGCCTTCCATAAGGTAATCACCTTGCACGTAGTTGGCTTCATCATAGTGTTGCATGTTAATGCTTAAACCACTTACCCAATCTATAAGTCGGGCTTTCTCTTGATTATCAAAGGCAATCTGCAGCAAATTCTTCTTATCTTGATAAAGCCTTGGTAACTTGTCACAGTTTTGGTTTATCAGACAAATGTATTCGAATACCATTTCAACAATATCTTCGTAGTATTCAATACCTTCATCGGTCAGTGCCATACTGATATTGAAGTCTTTGAAGTTACTGCCGTTTATACCACCGCCTGCTGAGAGTGCGTTGATCCAACCTTGCTCTTTTAAAATTGAGTAAAGTGAGCCTTTTCCCTCATAACCTAACAAGTGAGCAATAAAGCTCACCGTTTTATGGCGATAAAAATCATCAATATTTGGCATAGCAAAGCTAATGATGAGCTTTTGCATGTGCTTATGCGGCTCAATGTGCAGCACTTTACCTAAGTCTTGTTTGCGATAAAGTGGCTGTTCAATAATTTCTTTGCTTTTGGGCTGACCTTTAATCTCGCTGAAATAGTGCTTCACCCAGTTGGTCATTGTCGCAATATCTTCATTACTACAGATCACCAGTGTCATCCACTGAGCTTGGTAATGGCTGTTGAAAAAAGCGCGTAGCTCGTCACTTATGCAGCCTTCGCGATCTGCCAAGGTTTGCTGGTTACCAACCGAAAATTTAGCAAAGGGATGTGCAGGGTTTACCGTTTCTTTATGGGCTTGGTAGATGCGTCTGCCATCATCTTTGATCTTTAATTTAAATTCGGCATCAATCGCGTTACGCTCTTTGGCTGTCTCTTTTGGGCTTAATAGTGGGGCAATAAAAAAGCGGCTAAATTGGGCGAGGGCTTCAGAAAACTGATGATTATTAATATCAAAAAAGTAACAAGAGTGCTCAGTGCCTGTCCAAGCGTTAGTGTTACCACCAGATTGTGATACAAAATTAGAAAATCCACCAGACTCAGGGTATAGGTCAGTGCCTAAAAAAAGCATATGCTCTAAAAAGTGTGCAAGGCCCTGCCTATCAAGAGGATCGTCAAAGTGACCTGCATTAATTGCCATTGATGCCGCTGATTTAGTTGATTCTAAGTCTTGCACTAAAAGTACTTTTAGACCATTGTCCAGTGTGAGGGGGTGGTATGTTCTGTTATCATTGCGGCTGATATTCAAAAGGTGCTCCTGAAGAATGCGTTAATGTCCTAACAACAGATGATAAATCAGGAACGCTAAAGGCACTGCAACGAAAATCTACCTGAATATCATAAGAGGATGTTTAATGTGTTTTGTGATGATATTCTAATATAGCGGACAATCAAGCAAACTGGCTACTGTTTTATATTCTTTAATCGGTTGATTTTTTATGAAAACAATCTTAATCATGCGCCATGGCGAAGCAACGCCAATGCAAGCAGATGATGCAGCAAGACAACTGACAACTACGGGGCAACAGGAAGCCAGCAAAATGGGGCAATGGTTAGCAATAAATTATAAACCAGATGCGTTATTGGTAAGCCCTTACATACGTGCCCAGCAAACTGCGAAAGCAGCAACACAAAGTAATCCATTACAATTTAGTGAAACCTGTAATGACATAATTCCAGATGGTACTCCTCAAGTTGCTGCTGACTACCTTGAAACTCTAATCGCCATGCATCCAGAATGCTCAACTTGGTTGGTTGTTGCACACATGCCAATTGTTAGTTATCTGGTTGACCAATTGAGCCCTGGTAACATGCCGATTTTTAACACAGGCGCTATTGCTGTTATTGAATATGACGATACCAAGCAGCGCAGTCATTACTTAAGTATTCACTCACCTAATAACGTCGAAATATAAGTATGAATTTGCTAGATTCATGTTTTTATCAACTATTGAATTAAAATTATGACAATCGAACGTTTACAAACTGGTGCGCGCATGAGCCGTATCGTCAAGCATAATGATACGGTGTACCTGTGTGGCCAAGTGTGTGCAGATGCAGAAAAAGATATCAGCGAACAAACTCAAACCATGCTAGATAAGGTAGAAGTTTTACTTATTGAAGCGGGGAGTAGCAAAGAGCATATGCTAAGCGCCACAATCTACCTGAAAAGTATGGAATATTTTGCAGCGATGAACGCAGTTTGGGATGCATGGGTACCACAAGGTCATGCGCCAGCACGTGCCTGTGTAGAGGCAAAAATGGCGCGCGATGCACTGCTTGTAGAGATTTCGGTTGTTGCAGCCGTTAAGTAACGAGCAGCGTAAGGCGCAGTTGATTGCTCGCTTTAATGATCAATCAGGGCGTGCCGTTGTTGAACTACCAAGTTGGCATTTTTGCGATAATGAGCAAGATGCCAATGACTGCGCATTACTTGTTTTAAAAGGTATAAAACAAGCAACAACCTCTTCACTGTATTGGTTTAAAGCCAATGACGAAGCTTTACCTCAAGTTGGCGACCTAGCTATTTTTACTAATTGGCAAGAACAGCCCTTAGGCATTATTGAAACCATCGCGGTTACTATTACGCCATTTAACCAAATCACAGACGAATATGCTGCATTAGAGGGGGAGGGCGACAAAAGCCTCGCTTATTGGCAGCGTGTGCATTGGAATTATTATCAGCGAGAGCTAGCAGGTACAGGTTATCAATGCCATCCTGAAATGCCTTTAGTATGTGAGCAGTTTAAATTGGTATTTAAGGAGTCAGAATGAGTTCGAACCCTGTGGTTCTTATTACTGGAGGCGGCCGTGGTATTGGCGCTGCAACGGCTAAGTTATTTGCCGAGCAAGGTTATGACGTGTGTATTAACTATAAGTCAGATCACGCAAGTGCAGAGCAGGTCGCTGATGAGATAAAAACGCTTGGCGTGAATGCCTATTTGTTCCAAGCCGATATTGCTGATGAACAGCAAATAGTCGCCATGTTCGCCAAATTAGATGAGCAGGTTGCGCGCTTAGACGTTTTAATTAATAACGCGGCGATGATGCAACCACAAATGCCGCTATTAAAGATGAATGCAAAGCGTATTAACGCCATTTTAAGCTGCAATGTTACAGGCGCATTTTTGTGTGCGCGAGAAGCAATTAAACGAATGGATAAAGGCAGTATTGTGAACGTTTCATCGGGGGCTTCACGAACAGGTTCGCCAAATGAATATTTAGACTATGCCGCATCCAAAGGTGCACTTGATACCTTTACTATTGGCCTTGCCAAAGAAGTAGCCAGTAAAGGTATTCGGGTAAACGCGGTAAGGCCAGGCCTTATTTATACCGATATGCACCGTGATGGTGGCGAAGCAAACAGAGTTGATCGTTTAAAATCTAAGTTACCGCTAGGGCGAGGTGGTGAAGTTGACGAGGTCGCTTCAGCAATTTACTTTTTAGCAAGTGAACAAGCTTCATTCACAACAGGCAGTTTTATCGATGTGTCGGGTGGTTTATAAAACTAAATCAATATACTTAACCAAACACTAAAGCTGACTACACTCAATACCGTTGAGAGCACCACAGTACTTGCGAGCGTCGCTTGATGCTGCTTAATTTGATTGGCGATTAGGTAAGCGTTGACCCCTAAAGGAGAGGCGCTTAAAAGCACTAAAACGTTCAGTAATGATTGCTCTAGATGGAACACACTGCTTGCAAAAAAGTAGACTCCGCACGGTAACACGGCAAGCTTGATGATGGTTGCAATGATTGATGCTTGTAAGTTGTCGGCCACTTTATAAAACGCAAGGTTCGCCCCTAATACAAATAACGCACAGGCAATGGCAGGTTTAGCAAGTAAGCTTAGGCCATTTACTAAATCATCAAAAAGTGTAAAGCCAAGTAGGTTTACAGCAAGGCCGCTACTGATGCTTAACACCACAGGGTTCAGCAGCATGTTTTTAGCAAATGCTCGCCAAGAGAATGTTTGCTGCGACTTAGCACTGAGCAAAAAGGTAAGGGTAAACAAAAGTGCGCTATGAAAAGTAATGATCATAAACACAATGCCGACCATTTGCTGCCCAAGTGCAGCAATAATAATTGGCAAACCTACCAGTACCGTATTTGAGTAACTACTGCCAAGGGCAAATACAGCATGACGTGACGGCGCAGAGTGCTTGCTAATGAGATAGCGGTCAATCACATAGCCTAGGGCGTAAATAGCCAATACTGGGATGTAAAAGCTCAAAAACCCCGCAATAGATACACTATTTTGTAAATCAGCTTGTGCCATATTTAAAAATAGAAAAGCAGGTACACTAATGTAAAAAGTAAACTTACTTAACCCTGCTATATGCTCTTTCGATAAAAACGTGCTACGAGAGCTGATGTAGCCACTTAACACGATAAAAATCAGTGGAAAGATAATCGAAAAAATATGCACATTAGGCCTTATGATAAGAAGACGTTAGCGTCTGAACTCATCACTTTGTGGAAGATTAATTAAAATAAGTACTGCACCTTTACCACCAAATTCAAGAGGCGCTTGGTGCATAGCAATCACATCAGGGTGCTGCACTAAATATTGCGGTACCTTGTGTTTAAGTATGCGCTCACCAATGCCGTGCACAACACAGGCGCAATAGTAATGTTGTTTTTTACACTCATGAATCAAACCCGCTAGCTCGTCTTTGGCTAATTCTTTATTTAAGCCATGTAAATCAAGGGTTAAATCAGGTGGGTAATCTCCACGGCGAAGTTGTTTTGCCAAATAGCTATCGTGACCAGGCTTGACATAACTGACTGTGCCGTGAGTGTCGATATCTGGTACATATTCATCAGAAAAGAAAAATTCTGCCTGATGTTGCTTTTTTTGCTGGGAAAATTGCTTCGCTTGTGACACTTTAGGCTTATTGGTGAATCGAATAGTGTCTTGTTTAAATGCTTTGGCACCACTGATACTCTGACGAAATAAGTCAATATCGTCAGTGCTAATGTGGTTGTTGTCGTGGGGATCTTTTTTCATGGCGGCAGTCTAAACAAAAAAACGCTAAAAATCGAGTAAAAACCAACTGAAAAGACGGTACAATACGCGTCAGAACAGACTTTGAAAGTTAAGGAACATACATGAACCATTTCCAGATAGAAGACGCAATTTTAGACGAGGCAATTGCAGAACTTTCAACGTTACATGATTGGTTACGTTGGACAACCAGTCAATTTGCCAGCAGTGGTATTTTCTTTGGGCACGGCACAGACAACGCGTGGGATGAAGCTGTTAGCCTGTTATTGCCAGCGCTAAGCTTGCCAATCGACGCGCCAAAAGAGCTAATGCATGCGCGTTTAACCAGCACCGAGAAAAACCGTTTAGCTGAACTAATTGCAGAGCGTATTAATGATTGTACACCAGTACCTTACCTGACCAACACCGCATGGTTTGCAGGTATGCCGTTTTATGTTGATGAGCGCGTGTTAATTCCACGTTCGCCATTTGCAGAGTTAATTAACAATCGCTTTGCACCTTGGTTAGAAGAGCCAAGCTCAGTTACGCGCATTCTTGATTTATGCACTGGCTCTGCATGTATCGCTATTGCACTTGCGCAAGCATTTGAAGATGCACAGGTTGATGCGGTTGATATTTCTTATGAAGCGCTCGAAGTTGCTGATATTAATATCAGCGATTACATGCTAAATGACCGTGTACTGCCAATTCAGTCAGACGTGTTTAGTGGTGTTCCGGGTCAAAAATATGACCTGATCGTAGCTAACCCACCGTATGTTGATGCTGAAGATATGGCTGATTTACCACGTGAATTCCATCACGAGCCAGAGCTTGGTTTAGCATCGGGTCATGATGGTCTTGATGTTACTCGCACCATCCTAGCGGAAGCTGCTGAACATCTAACTGATAACGGTTTGTTATTTGTCGAAGTTGGTAACTCTATGGTACATATGGAAGAGCTGTACCCAGGTGCGCCGTTTGAGTGGGTTGAATTCGAACAAGGTGGCCTTGGCGTGTTTGTAATCAGCAAACAGCAGCTTGTTAACTATTTCGCAGATTAACAGCAGATTTTAAAAGCCGAGCCTGAGGGCTCGGTCTCAGTAGTCATTAGGAATGAGGAAAATTAATGGCAGGTAATAGCATTGGACAACTATTTAAAGTGTCCACCTTTGGTGAGAGCCACGGCGTTGCATTAGGCGGCGTTGTTGATGGCACACCAGCAGGTCTTGAAATTAGCGAGGCCGATTTACAAATTGATTTAGACCGTCGTAAGCCGGGGCAAAGTCGTTATACAACACAGCGCCGCGAAAGTGACGAAGTAAAAATTCTTTCAGGTGTATTCGAAGGTAAAACCACAGGTACTAGCATTGGTTTACTGATTGAAAACACCGATCAACGCTCAAAAGATTACGGCAAAATTGCCGATGTATTTCGCCCAGGTCATGGTGATTATACCTATTGGCATAAGTACGGTATCCGTGATTACCGAGGTGGTGGTCGCTCTTCTGCCCGTGAAACTGCGATTCGTGTAGCCGCTGGTGCAATTGCAAAAAAATACCTAAAACAATTTCACGATATTGAAGTGCGTGCTTGTTTGAGCCAGCTTGGGCCAATTAAAGCTGAAGATTACAACTGGGATGAAGTGGAAAACAATGCATTTTTCTTCCCTGAACCTAGTAAATTAGATGCGCTTGATGAATACATGCGCGACCTCAAAAAACAAGGTGATTCGGTAGGCGCTAAAGTTAAAGTGGTTGCTAAAAATGTGCCTGTTGGTTTAGGTGAGCCTGTATTTGATCGCCTTGATGCAGAGCTTGCACACTCATTAATGAGCATTAATGCAGTAAAAGGCGTTGAGATTGGTGATGGCTTTGATGTGGTTGAGCAAAAAGGCTCTGAGCACCGTGATGAATTGACCCCAGATGGTTTTACATCAAATCACGCGGGCGGTGTACTTGCAGGTATCTCGACAGGGCAAGATATTATTGCCTCTATCGCACTTAAGCCAACCTCAAGCATTACCATACCGGGCAACAGCATTAATACTAGCAACGAAGCGGTAGAGATGATCACCAAAGGACGTCATGACCCATGTGTAGGTATTCGCGCAATTCCTATTGCTGAGGCGATGATGGCGATTACTTTAATGGATCACTTATTGCGCCAACGTGGTCAAAACCCACATGTAAGCCACGAACATGGACCAATCAAAGGTTCGATTGATTAACTCGGTTTGATTTAGCAAAGAACTATAAACTTAAAACGCGGCTTGATTTGCCGCGTTTTTGATTGGGGAAGGCCTGAAATGAAACTTAAATACGATCAATTGCCTGTTTTGCTACCATGTATAGCTTTTTGATCATTAAACCTAATACCCAACGAATAAATTGAGCTGTTAGCTCTTTGACCTCATATGTTGCTTTACCAACAAATGCGAGCATATGCCCAATTAACCCTTTTAACTCTTCTGTAAGCTCGACAAATTTAACCACTGACTCATGTAGACAGCGGGCTAAAATATCGTAAAAAGTTAACCCCACAGTTAAACCTGCCTGTGCAGATATGAAGGCGTATTGTCCTGTTTTCTTTAAAAAAGTAATTAGGCCATTAGTAATTACTCGCTGCCAGTTAAGTGAAAACCTAACATTAAAGCGCTGGTCATACTTTAATACAGTGTGGTTGTAGTGAAGCGGCTTTATGGAACTTTCCATGCTTGCGTAGTCTTTATAAGCAGCAACAGTATTAATATAACCTGGGGTATTCTCTTCCATGGAGTGAGCTCCAATACTAAAAGATGACCCTTCATTCATTGCTGTTTGATATTCGCTTGCGGTATGGCTAAACGGCCAAGCAGGTACACAAGGTATTGGATCTGCGCCATGTGTAACACGATACTGGCCAATATTATGCGCGGCAAAATGAACGGAGTGGTTTAATACAACCCGTGGCGCACCAAAGGTATATAAATTTACAGGGATCCCTTTTTCGCTTGCCCAAATTGCTGTGATCTGTGCGATAGCACCACCTAAGCTATGACCAACAAGGTGCAAGCACGTAGGTTTATGATTTTTTATATAAGCCTCAAACATGGGCTTCATACTGCTAAAGGCTTTTTCAAAACCAGAGTGTACTTCTAAATTTTTAGGTCCATGTGTAATCGCGACATTTAAATTGGTAAGCCAATCAGAGCAAGATGAAAAAGCGGTACCGCGGATACCTATAATATGATGCCCTTTAAATTGAGGTGATGCGCCTTCTGCTGTTAAGGCAAACCCTGTGGTACGGTTTAGAAGTTGGTTAATTAAGCCACCACTGACGCCTTTGATTTGATTGGTGGTGATTTTGAAATTGCTGTCAAAGTTTTGCCCGAACTCTTCTTTAAATAATGTAGATTTTCTTATATCGTATACTCTAGCAGCTACGATAGCAGCAATGTTTGGTGGTAGAACTGTTTTGACTTTTTCCATGTCAATCTTCCTTATATTTCAGTTAAATCTGTTAGATCATAATTATTTATTCGGTATTGTTTACCATTCTTTAAAAGTTTATAGGGTAAAAAATCCTCTTCCCACCTACAAATGCTTTGAGCTACGTAGTTACGATGCTTATTTTTTTGATTTTTGAACTCAAATACAACATGAGGATCAGTTATTTGGCAGTTCAAGAATGACAGCTTCTTACTGTACTCCGGAATTTCATTAATACCAGCTTGAGTTGCAACCCATAAAGGAGTTAGCCCATCTTCTCTTTCAATAAAAATTTCTTGAGAAACACGATGCTCAGCAATCAACTTATTAGGTATCGAGGATAAAATTGTTTTTTTAGGGAAGTGAAAGCGCCCATTTTCATCGGTTATTGCAGCGTCTCGATGAACTTTTTCATCTATGTAGATTAATGAGCGAATTATTTCTAAGTTAGCAACAGGTTGACCATTTTCAGTCACAATGCCTTTGACTTCTGGGCTTAAAAACACTTCTTTTTTCTTTCTGAACCAGCTGAACATATCTTCTCCTTGACTAATAACTGGAAAAATAACGGCGCAAACAAGAATGAACAAGACAACGAATCGAGGGCTTAAGCTAGGTATATTCATAGGCAGTCCTTGCACTTTTTTTAGACATTAATAAAGAATGAACATAATGTAAAGAGTAATGTTCCTATTTTAATTGTTCGTTACCTTTGAATAAGGTAACCAGCGCAAAGTTGAGGTGTTGCACTGGCAGGGCAACTTCTGAAATATGTATTATTACTTTGATATATTTGTATTTTTAGGGATACTTTTTTGTGTGTTTGACACAGCTTAATAGGTAATAAAGAGCGAAGAAAAAGTTAGGGCTGCTACTTGTTGGGGTAGACCTCTGGAGAGGAATGTACTTGTCATACTGATAGGGATAAATAAATGAACGGTGCTGATATTTTTCACTTATTACTGATATTTTTAGGCATCTCTTTTCTTATTTCTATGCTGTTATTTTTACGTTTTACTATTCGTCGATTAGATAAAAAAGTTAAAAAAGAGGGGAGTGGTACGCCTAGATGGGATAGGGGAGGAATGGGGCTTCGAGTTGGCGTGTATTCAGTTGTACTGATTCGTGGTAAAAAAGGAAGCCCCTCGATACCGGACGAAGATATAATCCTGCGTTATGCTCGCCCTATAGATAGAGTACTGGCATTTACTGTCGATTTAAGCTTTTTAGGGATGTTTATATTATGGCTTGCAGGGAAGTGGTTAGGATATTTTTAACCGTGCCTTTATTTGATTATTTAGGCATGCAGCAGACTAAAATGCCCTTAGAGCTAATAATTACACGAGTCAACTAACTACAGACTGCTCTATGATAAAAGTTCAAATATGAGTTTCTTTTAATGGAAATAAAAAGTGTTTTTGAAGTTTTAAATGTAATTTTTGTATTAGGCTTTCTCATTTCGGGATTTTGTTTTACGCGCTTATCCATTCGTCACTTAGACAAAAAAATCAAAGAGGGAGGTGAAGGAACCCCTTCGTGGGATAGGGGCGGGATGGGTCTTAGAGTCGGTATGTATGCGGTCACACTGATAAAGAATAAGTCAGATAAAGCATCACTTACAGAGGATGAGATTATTCTCCGTCATGCAAGGCCTATCGACCGTGTTCTAGCTTTTTCTATGAGTATAAGTTTAGTGGCTATATTTATATTATGGCCTTTAGGGAAATGGCTGGGCTATTTAGTTTAGTATTTGTTTTGGTTAACTTCAGCATTTAGGCATGGAGCTAGATTTAATACATGCAGTTTTTAGTAATGAGCCAACTAACTACAAGTAACTGTATTATAAAAGTTCAAATATGAGTTTCTTTTAATGGAAATGAAAAGTGTTTTTGAAGTGTTAAATGTAATTTTTTTAGTTAGTTTCTTAATTTCAGGGTTACTTTTTACACGGCTCACAATCCGTCGGTTAGATAGAAAAGTGAAAGAGGAAAGAAGCGGAACGCCAAGTTGGGACCAAGGTGGAATGGGTCTTAGAGTTGGTATGTATGCAGGAATATTAGTTCGAGGTAAGAAAGGAAAAACCCTCTAGCAAATGAAGATATCATTTTACGCCATGCAAGACCAATAGACCGTTTTCTGGCATTTTTTATGGATATCAGCCTAATTGGTATGATTCTTCTAGGTATAACGGGGTTGTGTTTGGGATACTTTGATTAGCAATAACTTAAAGTGGCTTAGAGTTTAGAAATTCATGCAATTTAATGAGCGCGATGATTAATAAAAATCATCGCGCTTTTTTTATGTCTGCTAGAATTTTAATAAGGGGAGTAGGCTGTGTTTGCTATCAGTCCACATTGCCAGCTCGCTATGTGGGTAGCGTTTAATGGGCGACAAATCACTGATAGATACACGATTTAAAAAAGCCTGATTATTAGTTAGCACCACCCAGTCTGAGCCTATGTCTGATGGGTTATGGCCTTGATAGCTAAACTTTAACATAGCCTTATTAAAGTGTTGGCTATGTGCCTGTAATACTGGCAATAAGTCAATATGGTTATTTGAGATATGCACAATTAATACGCCATTTTCATTGAGTCTTTGCCAATAAAGCGATATTGCTTCTTGGGTTAGCAAATGCGCAGGAATTACATCACTGGTAAATGCATCAATAATTAATACGTCAAATATTTCGCTCGCATTATTTTTTAGCGCTATACGGCCATCTCCCAAGGTCACTTTGAGCTTAGCTTCACTGTTTTCTAAGTAAGAGAAATAACGCTTTGCCATCTCGACCACAGCAGGGTTTAGCTCAAAAAAGTGAATACTATCCTGCTGGTCTGCAAACCGCGCTAAAACACCTGCACCCAAACCAATCACACCAATGTTTAGTGCGCTGTGTTGCTTTAGTATGGCAAGTGATTTAGCGACACCAGTATGTTGGTGGTAATAACTTTGCCCAAACTGTTGGTTTGCGTTTAATGGTTCAGAGCCATGAATCGTGGTGCCGTCAATTAAGCGTCTTTCTTTTATTGACTGAGTGTTTATATCTTTTACCGCTAAATAGCCATAAAAGTTGCGGCTAGTGGCAACGTTATATTGGTTAAAGTTTGCCGCTAAAAAACAATAGCATGCTAACCAAGTAACTGAGCTGGTTGCGAGAGTGAATTTGAGCTGTTTTGTCTTTGTTTTAGCTTTTATTTGGTAATAACACACAAAACTAAAAATAACCGCTAATGTAAGTAAGTACTCGTCAATTTGGACGAATAGCAATGGGGCAATGAGCGTACTGAAAAGCGAACCTAACACACCGCCAAGGGCGATATAGAAATAAAAAATCGTAAATTGCTCATTTTCAGGGGCCTTGCTTCTAAGCTCACCGTGGCAAATCATGCAGGCGGTAAATAGAATCAGGCTGTAAATTATAAGCTGGGCTAGGGCATTGAATAAGCTGCCAAAATAAAACATCAGCAGGCCTGCAAAAGCCGAAAATATAAACGCATATGCCCACTTATGACGCTGATAATTTGCTTTGTTGGCAAACGTGTAACTAAAGGTGAGCAAGTAAATTACAAGGGGCAGTGACCAAAGTAATGGCATGGGTGGAATATTAGTGCTGATCATATGCGTGGTAGATACCAACATGGCTGAGCTTAAGGCACTGAGTAACAGCCATTGACCTTTACCTTTTAATACCGTGATATGCCTAGTTTGAATTGGCGCTCTTGATATGTCGGGTGCTTTTTTTAGTAAAAATATTACAAGAAGTGTTAATAACAAGCAGTAGCTGATAAGTCCAAATAGCCAGTAGGTAGTTTGCTGCTCTAAAGAAAATAGTAATTCATAAACGAGTGGGTAGCTCATTAACGCCAGTAAAGAACCCAAGTTTGAGATGGAATACCAATGATAAGGCACTTGTGCTGAAGCAGTTTGCACATACCACCTTTGTAAAAGCACGCTGGTGGCGCTCAGTAGAATAAATATTGGACCAATTTCTATAAATAAATTAACAAACACCGCAAGCGTAGGCGGCCACTTTGTGAGATTTGGGGCTGCAAATTTTGTCATAACAATGAGTGTGGCACAGGTGACTAAAACTATATGGGTGACTACCTGCAACTTAATATGAAAGCGACCCATGTTATGCGCATAGAAATAGCCAATAAGTAACATGACTTGATAAAACACTAAACTTGCTGACCAAATAGAGGCACCACCACCAAATTGCGGTAGAAGTTGCTTTGAAAGCATCGGCTGAATTTGAAAAATTAAAAAAGCACTGATGAAAATAGTGAGCGTTGATAAATATTTATACATTGTTTTTATTACCTATTTTGACATAACAAAAACAATCTAATAGCCAGAGCAAAGTGACAATGGAGTAACCCTTGAGTTTCTCTTAAGAAAACCTTAATCTTTGATTCGTAAATATTTATTGGAGAAGTAAGTGGCGCGTTATCGAATCGGCAAATTTGCAATTGATGAGAGTCGATGTTTAATTTCATCGCAAGATTATGAGCAAATAGTCGAGCCAAAGGTCATGGATGTATTACATACTCTTTATTTAAATAAGGGGGAAGTGGTAAGCCAAGAAGTAATCTTTGCAAAAGTATGGCCTAATGCTACCTACAACCCAAGTTCGGTACAGCGTTGTATCGCATTGCTACGAAAAGCACTCCAAGAAGATGCCAAAAATCCACAGTTTATAATTACACACCCTAAGCGCGGTTATAGCCTTGAAAAAGTAATTGAGGGGCAAGCAAAAACACTAAAAGTGCAATTTTTTCCGTTGTTAGTTGTTCTGCTAATTAGTTTTGTTGTTATTGCTTGGCAGCTAATACCTCAACAGAAAGTAAATACTCACTTCAACCTGTTAATGCCACTCACTTCGAGTGAACTAAACGAAGCTAACTTATCACTTTCACATAGTGGTAAGTACCTCGCTTTTGTGCGAGGCGATAAAGAGAGCCAACATATTTGGATTAAAGAGCTCTTAACAGAGCGAGAGGTGAGGCTGACTGAAGATGCCGCAAGCTACTATGCTTTGGGGTGGTCTACCTCCGATAATGCGATCGCGTTTGTAAAAACCGTAGACCAAACACAATCACTCAACACCTTAAGCATAGATTTATCAAGATTTCTGCCATTAGAGCAAACGACAGTGAGTGTTTTTAATGACAGCGTATTAACCAGTCATCACATAGATTGGGGGGCTGATAAGCGACTCTATTACATAGAAAAAGAGAAACAAAACAACGATACTCGACTTGTCTCACTGGATTTAAACACTAAACAAAAGACACGCTTAGTAACAGCAGCACAACAAGATTGGTTACTTGTGAGTGCGTTATCTAAAGATGGTACTAAAATCGCATTAGGCATTGAAGCAGGGCAAAACAAATACCGTATTGATGTACTTGACCTTACCAATAGAAAATTACAAACCATTACTATCATAGAAGATGGTATTCAAGGCTTAAGCTGGCACCCAAATAATCAAGCGTTATTAATTAGTCAACGCAATCAGCTTATTCACTTAGACCTTGGTGGTGAGCTACAGCTAATTCCATTTAATAATTATCAAATAATTCGTGATGCACAGTACACATCAAACGCTGAAGCTATTTTGATGGAGTTAGTAAATGTTGATGTGGATATTGTCAGCCAAACACGCGCTAAACCAGACACTCTGACCAAACTCGTTGATACCTCATCAATCGACTTTCTTCCCGTGTTTTCGCCAGATTCTACTCAATTTGTATTTGAGTCACATCGTTTTGGATTAAAACAATTATTTTTATACGACAATGGTAAGCAAACACGTATTTTTTCAAACCCTGATAACCATGAGTTATTTGGGATTGTTTGGAGCCAAGACGCTCGACAGGTTTACACTGCAAGTAAAGATACATTATTTAAAATTGATTTAAGCAGTGGCACTTATGAATCAATTCCTCATGGTAATCACTCTTTTTATTTAAGAGAAATGTATCATAATGAAAACGCAATTCTGGTTTCTTATCGCGCAGAGGATGGACAGACATTTCACCCAGCTAAATTTGATTTAACAAGTCTAACTTTGACACCATTCACAGGCTCAGGGAAACGCTTAAGTTGCTATGGTATGGATTTAGATGAGCAAGATCAGATTTACTTTTCGAACAGTAACGAAGTGTTTCGAGTTAATAGCCATGGCGATATAGAGACTGTTTGGCAAGCAGCTAACAATGACATCATTGGTATATCTGTGAGTAACCAGCAATTAGCCGTTACCATGGAGTATGCTGATAAAGTCAGCTTTCAGCGTATTGATTTAGCAACTGCCAAAACTGAACGTTGGCAATTAGCACAACCTAAGCAACATATGCTGATCAACAGTGCTCATGATTTAAGTGAGTTTTTATATCTTACAGAACCAATTAGAACTCGCAAGTTGGTTAAACTCCAGTAGTTTATTATGCTTATTTATTCCCTAATCAACTCCACAATCTGCTTTAATTGTTCATGGCGAACAGGGTTGTGGGCATGATTACCATACAGTAGCACAATATCAACCATAGGAAGGGTTGGCAGCGAGCCATCGCTGATTTCTTCCACACTCGCTTGCACACTTATTCGCGCCATACTCCCAATGGCGAGGCCTTGTTCAATTAGGCCATGTAACGCACCCACAGAGCCACAACAAGCAATAATATTAAAACGACGCTCGGCTTTTAATAGACCCTCAATACTGGCTTGGTGAAACTTACAGTCTCGTTGAAACAAGGCGATTGGAAGTGGTGTTGAATCGTTAATCTCAAGGGCAGGGCTTTTCACCCACACGCCTTGGCTTGATTGTAATAAGTAACCTTCTTCGCTGTCAGGTGAGCGAGTGGCAATTACTAGATCCAGCATGCCTTGGTCGAGCTTGGCTCTAAGCTCAGTACTAGGAGCGCAGCTTATCTGTAAATCAAGCGCATTAAACTGTTGGTGCAGAGCATCAACCAGCTCTGGTAGTAAAGAATGGGCATAGTCGTCAGGACAGCCAATGCGCACACGTAAATTACCTGTGCCTGCTTTTAATTGCTTAAACGCCTCATCATGAAGTGTGATCAGTTGCTTTGCATAACTTGCAAGCTGGTGGCCTTGCTGGGTTAGCACCAGTTGGCGCCCTTGCTTTTCAAATAGGGGGCTTGCTAAATCTTGTTCAAGCTTTTTCATCTGCATACTTACCGCAGATTGAGTTCTACAAATTTGTGCTGCGGCGCGGGTAAAACTTCCCGTATCAACAAAGGCGCAAAAAGTTCTGAGGGCATCAATATCCATTATGTATCAGCTTTTCTTATAGGTTGTATAAAAACTATTGGCGAGTAATTAACCGCTCGCTACTTTATAGTGAACTTAATCTACTCGTTAAAGGACGTATAATGCAATTATTTATTGGCAATAAAAACTACTCAACTTGGTCATTGCGGGCATGGTATTTACTGAGTAAATTCAATGTTTCATTTGCTGAAAAGCAACTAGTCTTAGATACCCCTGAATTTCATGAAGTGCTAAAAAGTAAGTTTCCAGTGCAAAAAGTGCCGGCACTTATTGATGCTGAGTTAACCGTGTGGGATTCACTCGCCATTTGTGAATACATCAATGATGCTTATCTAAATGGTGCTGGTTGGCCTAGTGACATAGCCCAAAGAGCAAAAGCGCGGAGCTTAGCCGCCGAGATGCACTCTGGTTTTGCTGCACTTCGCAATGAAATGCCTATGAATATTCGTGCTAAAAGGCATGTTGAGTTATCAGAGCAAGCTAAAAAAGACATTGCGCGCATGGATGAGATATTTTCGGCTCAGCAGCAAAGTTACCCTAATGCATGGTTATTTGGTGATTTTTCTATTGTTGATGCGATGTTCGCACCTGTGGTACTGCGCTTTAAAACGTACCAGATTGAGCTTTCGAGTACAGCACAAGCTTATTGCCAGCATGCACTTGCGTGCCCAATCTTGCAAACATGGATTGCTAAGGCATTAGCAGAAACAGATATTGTTGAATGTGATGAGGCTGGCGAGGAGCTTATTTAATTAAACTGAAAAGTAGTTACCTATATTTTGTTATTGCCCTGCTATTTAAATGAACTAATTAATAGCCCTACTGAAAGGCTGCATTGATTTTTTGCTGTGAGCATAAATTTTGTAGCTTTCTATTTGTAATACTTAATCATTGGTGTATAAAAGATATACAAGTTAATAATAATTACGAATTTAGCATAGCAGGGAGTTGCATAGGTGCTGGTAGCTGCTTTTTATAAATTAAAAGAAAAAATCCGTTTCTCTATTCGTTTAACTGTTGTGGCTGTATTTGTGCTTGCAACCTCACTTACAGCAATTATTGCAATCACTTTGCAATACTATTTCAGCGAAAAAATGGCATTAGAGGCGAGTGTAAAACACTTCAATTTAACCACAGACTCAGTGGCAGGTTATCTCACAAGGATTAATGAAAAGTCCGAAAACACGTTAAGTGTAATGATTCAAAATAGCACCCTTGTTACATCGAATAAAATCGACAAAAGTGAATTACGAAATGTAATGAGTGAAATAATGCAGCTAAATCCTCAATTTTATGCCATGTATGTTGGTTATGAGAATGGAGATTTTTATGAGCTTATTAATTTAGAAAGTAGCAATATCGTTCGTCAGCAGCTCCAAGCGATAGAAGCAGATCGTTGGGTAGTGATACACATTGCAGGGGAGGGAGAGGCGCGAACCCACCAAACTCATTACCTTGATGAACAATTTAATTTGCGTATTTCACAAAGTAAAGCAACTAATTATGACCCCCGTGAACGGATCTGGTTTAAAAACGCGAGTTCAACCCATGTCAGTAAAACGAAGCCTTATTTTTTCACACATTTGCAAGCACCTGGGCAAACCTATTCTATAAAATCAGCGGATCAAAAAAATGTATTAGCACTTGATGTGAGTTTGTCGAGTATTTCGGAATACTTGGCTCGTCAGCAAAAAAAGATTAGCAACAAGTACTTAACCGAGTTATATATTTACAATAAAGAAGGGGAAATTATAGCCTCTAACCAGCAAAAAAATAACCTTCAGTTACCCTCATTAACACAGCTTACGTTAAGCGAATACCAACAAGCTGTGTTGAATAAATACCCCTACCTAACGGTATCAAACGAGACTAATTGGCCACCACTTGATTTTAGTGTTGGAGGGACGCCCAAAGGCTATAGCATTGATTATATTAATGGGATTGCCGAGATGCTGGGCTTAAAAGTCACATATATCAATGGTTACGCATGGTCAGAATTTTTACAGCAATTTGCCAATAATGAGATTGATATTATTCAGCCTATCTTCAAAACACCAACTAATGAACCGCTGGGATTGATGAGTGAGCCCATAACAACCTTGCCATTTAGTATCATAACTAAAGAGGGGGAGCTACCCATTTTAACTATGAAACAGTTAGCGGGTATGAAGTTAGCGATAGGTGAAGGGTGGTCGGTGATAGAGGTCATAAAAAAACACTTTCCAGATATTGAAATTATTGAACTTGCAAGCACCAAAGCCGTGTTAGATGCAGTTAGCCAAGGAAAGGTTTTTGCAGGGCTCGATAACGAAGCCGTGTTTAAATACACGCAAAAGCAATTTTTTATTAAAGGTATTCAATACAACCATTTGGATGCTTTTAGCCATGATTTATTACCCGATACATTGCACCTATTATTTCACCCTGAAGATGCCGAGCTTAAAGGTTTAATCGATTTGGCAATTAAACGGTTACCTACTGAGTACTTAACAGCTTTACAAAATAAGTGGTTGTCAAATGAGTTGCACGTTACTTCAAAGGTTGTAGGAACAGTACCTTACCCAGAGCTTTTGACGCTACTTGAGCAGAGTGATCAGTTTTCCAAACTTAGGCTTATGACATTAAATGGCATTGAAAAATATGTTTATATAACCCCTTTATCTGCCAATAACGAAGATGGTGACTTTTTGGCAATTGCGGTACCTAAAGAGGGAGTGCTTAGTTCTACACATGAGAAAATTAAGCTTTCTACTTTAATTACAGCCGCTTGTTTAATTATGGTGCTACCTGTTTCGTGGTTTTTTGCTTCACCGATTGTCGGGCCAATTAAAACACTGGAAGGTGAGAACTTAAAAATAAAAAAACGCCAGTTTGATCAAGTCTCTACTTTAAAAAGTAACATTAAAGAAATTCATAATTTGGCGTCTTCGATGGTCGAAATGAGCCAATCAATTCAACAACATGAACAAAATCAAAAAGCGTTAATGGAATCATTTATCGAGTTAATAGCGCAAGCTATCGACGATAAGTCCCCGTATACCGCCGGTCACTGTGAGCGGGTTCCTGAACTTGGAATCATGCTTGCGAAGGCTGCGTCAAGTTCAAATGAGCAAGCATTTAAAGACTTTGAATTTAAAAACGATGATGAGTTTAGAGAATTTAGTCTAGCAGCTTGGCTTCATGACTGCGGAAAAATTACCACGCCAGAGCATATTGTCGATAAAGGAACAAAGCTCGAAACTATCTATAACCGGATTCATGAAATAAGAACCCGCTTTGAAGTGTTATGGCGAGATGCCGAAATTGACTATTTACAAGCTGCACGCCGAGCGCCAGAAAAAGAAGGGGATTTAAAGTCACAACTGAAAGAGAAACACACTCAGTTACGAAAAGATTTTTCATTCATAGCATCCTGTAATGTAGGTGGTGAGTTTATGGATGAAGCGAGCCTTGAGCGGTTGGAGAAGTTAAGCAATATCACATGGCAGCGGTATTTTGATGATAAAATAGGGTTGTCACCGGTGGAGGAGATTCGTCATAGTAATGCTGATGAACAACTCCCTGCAACAGAGAAACTATTAAGTGATAAAGCAGAGCACCTAATACCCCATGATAAACCAATAGAATACGATGAGCGCTTAGGTATTAAAGTGACGATTCCTGAATACAAATACAACCTAGGTGAATTGTATAATTTGAAAATTACACGTGGTACGCTAACAACAGAAGATCGCTTTAAAATTAATGAACATATTATAAGTACCATTCGAATGCTTGATAATGTACCGTTTCCCGACGAGCTGGCTAGAGTACCTCGTTACGCATCAACTCACCATGAGACATTAATTGGCACAGGGTATCCGCGTAAATTAACTGCTGATAACTTATCTATTCCAGAGCGTGTGTTGGTTCTTGCTGATATTTTTGAAGCGCTTACAGCCGCAGACCGGCCTTATAAAAAAGCCAAACCTTTGAGTGTTGCAATCGATATATTGGCGAACATGGTGGATGAGCAACATGTAGATCGTGATGTTTTCACTCTGTTTTTACGCTCCGGAATTTACTTGAGCTATGCAAAACGGTACTTGAACCCTGCACAAATTGATGAGGTCGATCTAACAAAGTACCTATAGCTTTTACTTTGAACCTAAAAGTCCGTACAATTCGGCTCGTTTTTAGCGTGTTATTTTAACCCTTTTGACGAGACGAATTCAGCCTGTATGCACCATATTGCCGATTTAATCGCTATTTTTGAAAACACCTTTTATCAAAGCTATAACACGCGTTTGATAAAAGGCGAAGATGAACCTATTTACCTGCCTGCTGATCAGCAAACACCTTATCACCAAATCGTGTTTGCTCATGGTTTTTATGCTAGTGCCTTACACGAAATAGCCCATTGGCTGGTGGCCGGTGAAGCTCGACGATTAAAAGAGGATTATGGCTATTGGTATTGCCCTGACGGTCGTGATAAACAGCAGCAAGCTGAATTTGAAGCGGTTGAAGTAAAACCTCAAGCTATTGAATGGGCGCTAAGTGTGGCTGCGGGGTTTGATTTTAATGTCTCGGTTGATAATTTAAATGGTGAGCAAACCTGCCGATTTGATTTTCAAGCGCGGGTTCACCAGCAAGTGTTAAGCTTTTTAGCATCTGGCTTTAATCAACGCACGACAGCACTACTCAAAGCATTGAGTGATTTTTATAAAACCCCATGGCCATTAACGGCTGCACAGTTTACATGGCAGCATGATTTTCATGGCAACCAAGGAGCTTTATCTAATGCAGTTTAAATTAGGTTTGATTGTTAACCCTGTTGCCGGCTTAGGGGGCAGTGTGGCACTGAAGGGCAGTGATGGGGCAGATACGGCAGCAAAAGCGATACAACTTGGTGCAGAGCCCAAAGCTAATTTACGCACCCGTGCAGCCCTTGAAGTTCTTCTAACTCATCAAGGTGCACTCACTATTTACACTGTAAACAGTGAAATGGGCGAGCAAACGGCAAGTCAGCTAGGCTTTAACACTCAAGTGGTTTATCAAACAAAAGATATCACAACACCTGATGATACTGAGCAGGCAGCCAAGTTATTAGTTGAGCAAGGTGTTGATCTTATTTTATTCGCAGGGGGCGATGGTACGGCCCGCAATATTTGTCATGCGGTTGGCGATAGCACGCCTGTGTTAGGTATTCCAGCAGGCTGTAAAATACATTCTGGCGTTTATGCTATTACCCCTAAAGCTGCGGGGCGCGTTGTTGAGATGCTAGTAAAAGGTGAGCTTGTTAGCCTTGGCGACGCTGATGTAATGGATATTGATGAAGACGCTTTTCGTGAAGGCACGGTAAAAGCTAAGCGCTATGGTGAAATGCAAGTACCTAGTGAAGTGCGTTATGTACAAGCGGTTAAAAATGGCGGCAAAGAAACTGATGAATTAGTACTTGCTGATATTGCTGCTTATGTTGTCAGCGAAATGGATGAAGACTGCTTATATGTGATGGGTAGTGGTTCAACCGTGGCTGCAATAATGGAAGAGATGGGTCTTGAGAATACCTTGCTAGGAGTTGACTTAGTGGTAGACCAAGAACTTGTTGCTAAGGACTTAACTGCCCAGCAATTACTTGAGCTTACACAAGGGAGAGCAACCAAGTTGGTGATCACCTTAATTGGTGGACAAGGGCATATTTTTGGCCGTGGCAACCAACAACTAAGCCCTGCACTTATTCGTGCGATTGGTCGCGACAATATTATTGTAGTGGCGACTAAAACTAAATTACAGGCCTTAAATGGCCGACCACTGATTGCCGATACAGGTGATAGTGAATTAGATGATGAACTAAGTGGTTATATTCGTGTAACCACAGGGTTCAATGACCATATTATGTATGCAGTGGGTCATCAAGATGGGCTGCACCCAGAGGAGAAATAACAATGAGTTTAGTAAGTTATATTGATGCAGCGCAGCAATATTTTGATGATTTGGTTGATAAAGCAACCGACGATGAGCTATTTGCTGGTGGTTATTTACGTGGCCACTTTGATTTAGCCGTTGGTTATGCCCAAGTGGAAGAGCTTAATCTGACGACTGAAGAATTAAACAGCCAAGTAGAGTCAAGCCTCGTAAAGGCGTATCGCAATGGTGAGCTTAATGAAGACGATAAAGCATTAGTGGTTCGCCTTTGGGATGAAGTAAAGTCACTGGCTTAGTAAGTGTCTATCAAAAGAATATGAGCGGCTTTTTTGCCGCTTTTTTATATAATCCGTTTACCTAATAAGGGTAATTTTATTAACTTAAAATTTACCTTGTTGTAGAGATACGATAAGGTTAGCAAGACGTTTTTCTAGGGAATAAAAAAATGAATAACAATAATAATGTGCAGGCACAAAGTGGTGCAATCGCACGTTTTTTAAATACAATAGAAAGGGTTGGGAACAAACTTCCTGATCCAGCCATAATCTTCTTAGTGGCTATACTGCTTATTTGGTTATTGTCATGGCTGTTTTCAGGCATGACATTTGACGCTATTGACCCACGTACTGGCGAAGCTATCGTTGTACATAATCTTTTAGCGGGTGACTCCCTTGCCACCTTCTTATCTTCGATGGTGAAAACCTTCACTGGCTTTGCGCCGCTAGGTGTAGTGCTGGTTGCTATGTTAGGTGTTGGTGTTGCTGAGCACTCAGGCTTTATCAATACCGGCCTTAAATTAATGTTAAAAGTAACCCCTAAACAGCTTTTAACCCCGTCTATTATTTTAGTGGCGATTGTTAGCCATACCGCAACTGATGCCGGTTATGTATTAGTGATTCCGCTCGCTGGGGTTATTTTCTATGCGATGGGGCGTCACCCGCTAGCTGGTATTGCTGCCGCGTTTGCTGGGGTAAGTGGTGGCTTTAGCGCAAACTTTATTCCATCAGGTATTGATCCGTTACTGCAAAGCTTTACGCAAAGCGCGGCGCAAATTATTAACCCTGATATGGCGATTAACCCACTTAATAACTGGTTTTTCACCTCAGCTTCGAGCTTATTTATTATCTTACTAGGTTGGTACATCACAGATAAAATCATTGAACCGCGTTTGCAAAATACCCCACTTGATGGTGACACTGAAGACTTACCAGCGTTCGATGAAGCACGTAGCGATGAAAAACGTGCATTTTATATTGCAAGCTCTGTAATGATTGCAGGTCTTGCTTTACTTTGGTTTGTATCTGCCCCTGCTGATTCTGCTCTACGTAGCCCAGATGGTTCATTAACTAACTTCCGCTCGCCGTTAATGCAATCTATTGTACCGCTCATCTTCTTATTGTTCTGGATCCCAGGTGCAGTATATGGCTTTGTGGTTGGTACGTTTAAAAGCTCAAAAGATATGATAGATGCGATGAGTAAGGCTATGGGTGGTATGGCTTACTATATTGTTATGGCATTTTTCTGTGCGCTATTTATTGCGGCATTTAGTAAATCAAACTTAGGTGCATTACTTGCTATTGAAGGAGCGCAATTACTTAAAGCGATGGCATTACCTAGCTCTGTCACCGTGATTGGTATTATCTTTTTAACAGCATTTGTAAACTTGTTCGTAGGTTCAAGTTCTGCAAAGTGGGCGTTATTAGGGCCAATCTTTGTACCCATGCTGATGCAGTTAGGAATTTCTCCCGATCTTTCGCAAGCGGCTTATAGGGTAGGTGACTCAAGCTCTAATATCATCACCCCACTGATGCCTTACTTCCCGCTTGTGGTGGTTTACTGCCAAAAGTATGTTAAGGATACTGGTATCGGTACGCTCATTGCTATGATGCTGCCTTATTCAATTGCATTCTTAATCGGTTGGAGCATCTTCTTACTGGCGTATTGGGGCTTAGGCATCCCACTTGGCTTACAGTCGAGTTATGTATACCCAGCCGTCGGCTCATAACGATTAAAGTAACTAAGCCTCAGCAATCCAAGCTGAGGCTTTAAAAAGATCTAAGGTTAATCCAATCACGGCTTACAGCTTTACTGCAGACACAAAAAAACCTTGTCACTTTCATGACAAGGTTTTTACTTAAAGCTTACTGTTCTATTAGTTAGATGTGAAGCTCACTGGACGGCGCTCTTTACGTGGGCCGCCGCGTTTTTCACCACGATCTTTGTCTTTGAAGCTGCGCTTTTTGTCGCCACGATCACCGCTTGGGCGTTCAGAGCGAGGAGCCGCAGGACCTTGGTCTTGCGTTAGCGTCATATTCATAGGACGTTTACAGATAAATACCTTCTGGAAGTGATCAAGCACATCTTTTGGCATATTCTGCGGTAATTGAACAGTACTGTGACTGTCGTGTAAGCGGATATCACCAATGAATTTACTTGAAATATCAGCTTCGTTAGCAATCGCGCCTACAATGTTCTTAACTTGCACACCGTGCTCACGACCTACTTCGATACGGTAAGTATCCATAGGACCCATGTTACGGCTATTGCGTTCACGCGGCTCACGAGGTTTACGCTCACGTCCTTGACGGTCGCCACGATCACCACGTTCATTGCGACGACGCTCATTACGTTCACCACGCGGTTGAACTTTAACTTCTTCAACTTTGATCGGTGACTGTTGCTGTGCTAAACAAAGTAATGCACCTGCTAAGTCTTCAAAGCTTAGCTCAAGTTTTTCTGCCATATTAGCGGCAACTTGATTAAAGAAAGTGATGTCTTTGTTTTCAAGCGCAATAGTGAGTTTATCTTGTAGCGCTTTAATACGCTTTTCTTCAACTACTTTTGCTGTTGGTAAATCAACTTGTGCAATTTCAGACTTCGTATGGCGAATGATATTTTTAAGTAAATAACGCTCGTTATGTTTTACGAAAAGAATTGCTTTACCTGTACGACCCGCACGACCAGTACGACCAATACGGTGAACGTAGGCTTCTGAGTCTTGTGGAATATCGTAGTTGATTACTAAGCTTAAACGGTCTACATCAAGACCACGCGCTGCAACGTCTGTTGCAATAACAATATCAACTAGGCCGTTTTTCAAGCGGTCTACTGTGCGTTCACGTGCCTGTTGGTTCATGTCACCATTAAGTGGTGCCGCAGAGAAACCTTCGCGCTCAAGTAATTCAGCTAATTGTACAGTGTCGTTACGTGTACGTACGAAAACAATTGCACCATCGTATTGTTCAGCTTCTAAAAAGCGAACGATAGCTTTGTTTTTATGTACGTGCGCATTCCAAAATACTTGCTCAACCGTTGATACAGTCGAGTTACGTGCAGAGATATGAACTTGCTCAGGCTCATTCATATATTTGCTGCTGATATTTTGGATTTGCTTAGGCATGGTTGCAGAGAAAAGACATGTTTGCTTTTCACGCGGTGTTTTTTCCATGATGTTCTCAACATCATCGATAAAGCCCATGCGTAACATTTCGTCTGCTTCATCAAGAACAAGGGCTTGTAAGCTCTCAAACTTGATTGTGCCACGGTTAATGTGGTCAATTAAGCGACCTGGCGTTGCAACAATGATTTGCGCGCCACGACGAAGTGCACTTAGTTGGATGCTATAGCTTTGGCCACCATAAAGGGCTAAAACTTCAACACCACGAGTATGCTTAGCATATTGTTCGAATGCCTCAGCTACTTGGATCGCAAGTTCACGCGTAGGCGTTAAAACAAGGATCTGTGGCTGTTTCACAGACGGGTCAATATTATTTAGTAACGGCAGTGCAAATGCTGCTGTTTTACCTGTACCCGTTTGCGCTAGTCCCAGTACGTCCTTTCTTTCTAGCAATAACGGTATACATTGAGCTTGGATTTCAGATGGAGTCTTGTAACCCAACTCTTCAACTGCTTTAAGGATTGCAGGAGAAAGATTTAGAGATTCAAACGTGACTGGTTCTGACATTAATACGCCTCAACGAATTTAAAGAGGCGCGCATTGTATAGGAAATACAA